>ENA-OQDT01000024-OQDT01000024.1-human-gut-metagenome-genome-assembly--contig:-NODE-24-length-74701-cov-5.498753_pt1 | contig 74701 bp, 59 predicted proteins | sample MGYA00242786_ERZ504617 | MGnify/ENA primary metagenome ERZ504617 (study PRJEB26092, sample SAMD00036337) | human gut metagenome | host: Homo sapiens | study: EMG produced TPA metagenomics assembly of...
GTGTGGTGCTGCGGCTCACCGAGCAGATCCGCAACTGCATCCTTGTGCACCAGCAGCCAACGCCCAGTGTTGCCCGCAGTGGCAATCTGAACGCTGGGCGCATCTGGCGCGCACCACTTTTGAACGATGACCGGGTGTTTTTGTGTGCCGAGGAAGAGAACCAGCCCTCCTTCACGGTGGATCTTCTGCTGGATGCATCTGCGTCCCGCCTGCACTGTCAGGAAGTGATCGCAGCTCAAGGGTCCATTTTGGCCCAGAGCCTTGCAGCCTGCGGTATCCCGGTGCGGGTGTCCAGCTTCAGCAGCCTGCGGGGCTACACCGTACTGCGTGTGCTCAAAGGCTTTGCAGACAAAAACCTGCAGAACATCAACCGATATTTTGCTTCCGGCTGGAACCGTGACGGCCTTGCCCTGCGGGCCGCAGGCGACCTTTTGCGGTTTGCGCCCGGTCCTGCGCCGCGGCATCTGCTCATCGTGCTGACGGACGCTTCGCCCCAACGACAGCCGCCGCATCCCGCCCAGTGCAGAAAACCCGCTGGGCTGCGGTTACGAGGACGCTGCCGGTGTGGCTGACACTGCCGCGCAGGTGCGTGCGCTGCAGCGCATGGGCATCCGGGTGTCGGCTGTGTTCATGGGTGAGGACAGCTCTGCCGGTGCCGCTGCACAGATCTACGGCAAAACATGGCCCGTATCCGCGGCATGGACCAACTGGCCCGCGCGGCCGGGCGGCTGATCCAGAACGAGATCCGTGAACTGGGCGATTGAACCATATTTTACCAGAACAGCCCACAGATGGGAGGCTTTGGCCTTGCCGTCTGTGGGCTGTTTTTGATGCAGAGCACAACTGATCCACTCTTGCAACAACCATGTTTCGGGTCACTGTTGCAGAATGCGCGGAAATATTTTGTTTTTCTGTAAACTTATAGTTGTTTTTCGTTGTGAAGTATGCTATACTATGTTCAGTCAATAAAACATTCCTGCGTAAGCCGCCTGCTGTGCACCGGGTCGTTTGGCGCAGTGCCCATCCGTTATACAACGAACTGCTGTGTTATAGTTTCAGGAGGGAACCGATCATGGATGCCAACCGTTATTTTGATGCCATGCACAACGCTATGTCAGCTCAGCACCCCGGTGCGCAGCTGCTGTTAACGGTAAAGCTGCAGGACACCTGCGGCAACGATGCCTGCCTGGAGCTGAAGCAGCTGCCCGGTGAGAGCACCTCCATTCTGTGCTACTCCACCATGGGTCGCCGCTGCCTGAACTTCCAGCTGTTCCGCAAGGGCTGGCAGCTCTGCCATAACGCATCCGGCGAGATGACAGGGCAATTCCCCACCCGGGCCGAAAACCTGCTGGACAGCGCGGACTTTTCCGCCTGCATCCGGGACGATGCCCTGGATGCGGGCCGTACCGAGATCATTCTGCGGGAGCTGCGCCGCGCGGCAGGCACCTCCCGCTCCTGCCTGCCTCAATCTGCCCGGGAAGGTGCCATGATCACCGTGGAGAGCTTTGTGGGCCGGGGCGGCGAGTGGAACTACTGGTCCACCCGTGCCGCCGACTGCCTGCCCATTGCGGCAATCCTCTGCTGGCTGGGCGATTTTCTGGCCGGAACGGAGCGCCGCACCCTGCAATCCAGCCCTGAAGCCATGGCACTGGCCGCCCGATGGCAGGCCGAACTCGTCTCCCCCTTTGCACAACCGGCTGACTGCGTCCAGCGTCCTGCCCGCACGGTTTCGCCTTCCGCGCCCTGCCGTGCCGCGCAGCAGGTGCAGAACCCCCGCTGGCAGAGCATCCTTGCCGTGCTTGCAACCGTATGAGAACAACAGGCGGTGCCGAAAATCTCTGGCACCGCCTGTTGTTCTCTGTTTTACTGTGCGGATGCGGCATCCACCACATGACCCACCAGCACAGAGGTGGTCACTGTGCCCACACCGCCGGGCACCGGGGTGACAGCCTCCACGATGGGTTCTGCCTCATCAAAGCGGACATCGCCGCAGAGCTTGCCCTCTTCGTTGACGTGGATGCCCACATCCACCACGACCTGACCTTCCCGCAGGCAATCGGCCCCGATGGCTCCCCGCCTGCCCATGGCGACCACCAGCACATCGGCCTCCCGGCAGAGGGCGGGCAGGTCCTGGGTGCGGGAATTGCAGAGGGTCACGGTGGCGTTCTCCCGATCCAGCATCATGGCAGCGGGCTTGCCCACCACCAAGCTGCGGCCCACGACCACGGCCCGTTTGCCGGAAAGCGGCACGTTGTAGTGTTTCAGGATCTCAAGGCAGGCCTGCGCCGTGCAGGGCGGATAACCGATGGGCATGTTGGTAAACACACCAGCCATCGAGCCGTCCGTGATGCCGTCCACATCTTTTTCCGGGGCAAGCGCCTCCTGGATCCTGCGGTCATCGAACCGCTTTGGCAGGGGCCGGAAGATCAGGCACCCGTGAACCGATGCATCCCCATTGATCTGCCGGATCACATCCAGCAGTTCCTCCTGCGTAACATCTTCCGCCAGATGGAACTGCCGCACCTCCACGCCAACCTTACCGCACCGGGTGACGATCCCCTTTTCATAAGAAATGTCATCCTCCCGCGCGCCGACCCGCACCACAGCCAGCGTGGGCACAATGCCCTTTTCCTTCAGCGCGGCACAGCGCGCGGCGTTTGCTTCGTTCATGGCGGCCACCACGGGCGCGCCCTTCAGGATCTGAGCCATTTTCTTCTCCCCTCACTCATTTGATACAGTCTGATAGACCCTGTCAGCCTGCGGCACAAACTCGGCCAGCAGCTGTTCCGCTCTGGCCTCCAGCGCATCCGCACGGGCCTTGTCTGCCATCAGGCGGGTGTTGACCTTCACGTTCAGCCCCGCCGCCTGCATGGCTGCCTTGCAGAACAGCGCCGCGCATCCGGCATCGGAACGGGCCAGCACGCTGCCCTTTTCGGCGTACTCTGCGGCCAGTGCGATGCCCTCACCGCAGGCAGTCATCACCTCCAGCGGCACGGCGCAGGCTCTGTCCAGTGCCTTTTCCAGCACCGCGGCCTTGTGGGCCTGCTGTTCCGGGGTCTCTTTCGGCAGCTTGTAGGCCGCCGCAACAGGCAGAAAGGCCTCCGCGTCGGCCTGTACCAGCGCTTCCAGCCGCTTGCGCAGGGTCTCGGCCCGGACATTCAGGGCAGCGATGTCCGCTTCCACGGCAGCATATTTCTTTTTGCCCACGGTCAGGCTGCCCACCATGCTGCCCAGCGCCACACCGGCCGCGCCCACCAGCGCCGAAGCGCCGCCGCCGCCCGGAGCCGCCGCCTTGCTGGCCAGCTCCTCCAGAAAACCTTCACAGCTCAAATTTATCAGTTCCACGATATACTTTCCTCTCTGTTACAAATCCATCCAGCCGCCGGTCTCGCCCATCTGCAGCCGCTTCCGGCACCCGCTGGGCCTCAAAGGCCACGCCCAGCGCCACGGCGTTCCGGCACCTGGGCAGATAGCGGTCATAGTAGCCCTTGCCCATGCCCACCCTGCGGCAGACCGCATCAAAGGCAGTGCAGGGCACCAGCACCAGATCAAGCGCCTCCGGCCGGATGAGCGCCGCCCGCTCCAGAACCGGCGTACGGATGCCGTAAGCCCCCACCTCCCAGCCGTCCGGCCCCGGCACGGCGGCGGTCAGGGTAAAGTTTTCCCCACAGACCGGATAGGCCACCGTTTTGCCCAGCCGGGCCGCCTGCTCTGCCAGCACAGCAAGATCCACCTCCCCGCCAAAAGCGGCGTAGAGCAGCAGATTCTCTGCCTTCTGGAAGCAGGGCATGGCCAGAAGGCGGGCACAGATGGCTGCATTGGCCGCCGCTCTTTCTGCCTTCGGCAGACCCCTGCGGGCCATGATGCCCGCCCGGCGCTGCGCTGCTTTCCGATCCCGGATCTCCATTGACACTTCTCTCCCCTGAAATTTCATACCCACTCAATATATCTGAAATGCGGAAGAATTGCAAGAGCATGGCTGGAAAATAACCGCAAAATAGGCTATAATGGTGCAGAACAAACCAAAAAGGAGAACGATTATGCTCATTTATTTGCTGCGTCACGGCCAGACGGAGTACAACGCGCAAAAACGATATCAGGGCCAGCGGGACATCCCCCTTTCCGCCGCGGGCATCGCCCAGCTGCGGCAGGCAGATTTTGCACCGGAGGTGGTCTATGTCACCCCGCTGCAGCGCACCACCCAGACGGCGCGGGTGTTCTTTCCCGGGGCAAAGCTCATTCCGGTGGACGGGCTGAAGGAGATGAACTTCGGCCGGTTTGAGGGCCAGACCTTCGTACAGGTGGAGCAGGACCCGGAATATCTGGCATGGGTGCAGGAAAACGAGCACGCCGCCCACCCGGACGGGGAGCGCAGGAGCGATTTCTGCAACAGGGTGTGCAAAACGCTGGCTGACCTCATTGACAAGGCCCTTGCCGAAGGGCAGGAACGGTTGGTCATCGTGGCCCATGGCGGCACCCAGATGGCCGCACTGGAGCGGTTTGGCGTGCCCCGCCGCAGCTTTCACGATTGGTGCGGCCCCAATGCGGGCGGCTATGTGCTGGATACCCGGGACTGGCCGGAGCAGCACATCCTGCACCTGGTGGAGACCGTGCAGTACACCAAGGAGAACGGATGATGGAACAGGGCCTGCTGCATCTCTACTGGGGCGACGGCAAGGGGAAGACCACCGCCGCCATGGGCCTTGCCCTCCGCGCACTGGGCAGCGGCAAACGGGTTGTCATCGTGCAGTTCCTCAAGGGCGGGCAGAGCGGCGAGATCCCTCTGCTGGCCCAGCTGGGGGCAAAAATTTTCCGGGGCAAGGGCGGGCAGAAGTTCGTGTTCCAGATGAACGAAGCGGAAAAGGCCGCTGCCCGGGCCGTGCAGAACGAAAACCTGACCGCCGCACTGGCCGAGCCTGCCGACCTGCTCATTTTAGATGAGGCCGGCTCGGCCTGGGAGCTGGACATGGTGGACAAAGACCTGCTCCGGCGGGCCGTTCTGGAGCGTCCCGCCGCGCAGGAATGCGTGCTGACCGCCCACAAGGCCCCGCAGTGGATGCTGGATGCCGCCGACTACTCCACCGAGATGAAATGCTGCCGCCACCCCTACCAGAAGGGCATCAAGGCGCGCAAAGGCATCGAATACTAAAAATGCCCGGAGAACCGCAGCTTTCAGCGGCCCTCCGGGCGTTTTTGTGTTTACTGTTTTGCGATGATATCGCGGTTGGCCGCCAGCAGGCCAAGGGCCAGCGCAGCGCTCAGGATGTCGGCCACAGCCTGAGCCATCAGCACGCCCTGATACTGGAACAGATGTACGCAGACCACCAGTGCCAACAGAAACACCACGCCCTGACGGCTGATGGAGAGCAGGAAGGACGGTATGATTTTACCAGTTGCCTGGAACAGCACCGTGAGCAGGAGCACCACGCCGCCAAAGGCTGCGGTGTAGACCTGCCAGCGGAGCATCTGCGCACCAGTGGCGATCATCCCGGCATCCTGCACGAAGAGCCGCATCAGCACACCGGAATTCAGGCAGAGGATGAGGGACAGCACCACGGCAATGGAGACGAGGAAGGTCAGACAGAAGCGGATGAGCTTGCGCATCACGTCCCGCTTTTTTGCGCCGTACAGGTAACCGAACAGTGGGATGCCGCCGAACGAGAAGCCCACCAGAACCAGCTGGGCGATCATGCTCACCTTGCTGGCAATGCCCATGGCGGCAATTTTATCGTTGCCGTAGGGCAAGAGGAACTGGTTCATCACAATGACAGTCAGGCTCTGCATCAGGTTGCTCAGCGCGGCAGTAACACCCACGCCCAAAATCTGCTGCAGCTCCCTGCCCGTGACGTGGCACTGGGACAGCTTGACAGACAGGCAGCGGCTCTTTTTGTGGAGCAGCCACAGGAAGTACAGGTCGCTGCACAGGTAGCCCACAATGGTGGCAATGGCCGCGCCCCCTGCGCCCCAGCCCACTGTGGTGATGAGGATGGGATCGAGGATGATATTGATGACCGTGCCGCCGATGCTGCCGATCATGGACTGGGTTGCCATGCCCTCACAGCGGACGAGGTTGGAATGGATAAAGTTCAGCACCGTGGCCGGGGCACCAATGGCCAGCACGGTGTAATAGGCCTGTGCGTGCGGCATCGTCTCAGCAGTCGCACCCAGAATGCCCAGCAGCGGGACGCGGAACAGCATCATCAGGGCTGCCAACACCACGCCCGTGGTCAGGGCCACATAGAAGCAGAACGAGCTGACCCGGCCGGTGCCCTCACGGTCGTCCTGTCCCAGCAGGCGGGAAATGAGTGAGCTGCCGCCCTGGCCGTAGATGTTGCCGAAGGCCATGAGGGCTGTGAACACCGGCGCACAGAGCGAAACACCCGCAATCAGCGCCGTATCGTTGGACTGCGCAATGAAAAAGGTATCGGCAAGGTTATACACCACGCTCACCATCAGGCCGAACACCGAGGGCAGCGCCATCTTGAAATAGGTGCGGTACAGATGATCGAGATCAAAAATAGAATCCATTGGTTTTTCCTCCACTTTCGTCCCTATTATAAGGGTTTTGCTTGCATTTGTTTGTGACACATGGCACAATGAAACAAAAGAAATGAGGTGAACTCATGCAGGAAATTCGTGACCCAGCCTGTCTGGAAACGCTGTACCGGAAGCTGGAACTTTCCTCCCGGACCAGAACAGCAAAACGCCCGCGCAGGAGCTTTCCTGTGCGGGCGCTGCATTTCCTTTTGTGTTTTACCGCACCAACAGCAGCAGCCAGGCGGATGCCACAGCCTGCAGGATGAGCCAGCGGGCCACGACCTGCTCATCGCTCCAGCCCAGACGCTTGCGCACATGGTCGTGCAGCGGGGTCAGGGTGTTCTTGAGGATGGAGATGTGCAAAAACCGCTTGAAGCTGATCTTCAGGATGCCCAGGCTGCCGTCCACGATGAACACCAGCGCGGCCAGCAGGAAGGCGAAGGGATGGCTGCTCTTGAGGGCCAGAACGGCCAGGAAGAAGCCCATGGCGCGGCTGCCCGCGTCACCCATCAGCAGGGTGGAAGGCTTGGCGTTCTGCCACAGGTAGGCCAGCAGGGCACCAATGAACACGATGCCTGCGGTGGCGTAATCCCCCAGTTCCTCCCAGTAGGCCAGCAGGAAGGTGCCGATGCTGACCACGGCAAGGCTGGCGGAAAGGCCGTCCACGCCATCGGTGCAGTTGACCACATTGATGCTGGCCCAGATCAGGACGATGATGAGGATGAGGTAGACGGCATAGGGCAGGCTGAAGCTCCAGCTCAGGAAGTTGACCTCCGTGCCGTTGAAGTTCAGGTAGGTCACGCCCGCCACAACGGCGATGACCAGATCGATCAGGCCCTTTTTGTACTCGTTCCAGGCAGTCTCGGCGGCATCGTCAAAATAGCCGGAGAGCATGGACGCAATGAGCAGGACGGTGTAGATGACATACTCTGCTTTAAAGGGCACCACGGCCAGCGTGACCAGTGCGATGCAGAGTACAAAAATGAGGCCGGAACCCCGGGCCTTGCCCTTGGAGAGTTCGCCGTTCACGGCAAACGCGCGGCCATGGTCGTGGGGGAGCTTATCGTGGAACACCGAGTCCATCAGCGCGGTCAGCGCAAATGCAAGCAGAAAGCCCAGCGCATCCACGGTGCGCGGGTTGCCAGAAAGCAGTTGAAGCATAGTTTTTTCCTCTTTCCCGGAGCGGCAGAGGCCGTTCCTGTTCTTTCACGGCTGGATACAAATGAAGTGTATCACGCCCGGGCCAAAAAATCAATCTCCGGGGCAAGGTCTACCCCGGGGGTAGATGGGTTGACATTTTTCGCCCCCCTGTCTATAATGAATGGACAAACGCCCTTTCGAGGGTATTTTTTTGTCTCACAGGAAAATCGGAGAAAAAGGAGAATACATGAAACTTTCACTTGAACAGCTTTCGGCCCGGATGCGGCAGGGTGAGACCATCCCCTCCCGCCAGACGGCCCAGGTGGCTCTGGCGCTGAGCATCCCCTCCATTCTGGAGCAGCTGGTGGTCACTGCCATGGGATACATCGACGCTGCCATGGTGGGCCACATCGGTGCAGAAGCTACCGCTTCCATCGGCATCGTCAGCTCCAGCACCTGGCTGCTCCACGGTGTTCTGGTGGGCCTGTACACTGCCCTCTCCATCCAGATCGCCCAGTATCTGGGGGCCGACCGGCAGGATGATGCCCGCAGCGTGCTGCGGCAGGCCATGCTTTTCAATGTGATCCTGGGCGTGGGTGCCGCTCTCTTCGGCCTGGGCATCAGCCCCTTTCTGCCGGGGTGGCTGGGAGCTGATCCCTCCCTGCGGGCAAACTCCACAGCCTACTTTGCCATCTGGTCAGCGGCGCTGCCCTTCACCATGGCCATGGGCTTGTACCTCTCCATCCTCCGGGCGGCAGGCAACGCCCTGACCGCCAGCCTCATCAGCGTGTTGGTCTGCGTGCTGGATGCCATCTTCAACTTCTTCCTCATCAACCCCACCCGGACGCTGTGGGGCATCACCGTCTGGGGTGCCGGGCTGGGTGTGCCCGGCGCAGCCCTGGGCACCGCCCTGGCCACTGTGGTGGGCGGCCTGCTGGCTTTGGCCATCCTGCTGCTGCGGGAAGGCCCCCTCTGCATCCGGAAGCCTGCCCCCTGGAAGATCACCCGCTCCTGCCTGCGGAACCTGCTGTGGGTGGGCGTACCTCTGGCGGGAGAGCGCGCCGCCATCTCTCTGGCGCAGGTGGTGTTAGTGCGCATCGTTGCCGGCCTGGGTACCGTGGCCATTGCCGCCAACAGCCTGGCTGTCAACGCCGAGGGCCTGTGCTACATGGCAGGCTACGGCATCCAGAGCGCAGCTGTCACCCTCATCGGCCAGGCCGTGGGTGCCAACCGGAAGGATATGGCCAAGCGTTTTGCCTGGCTGTGCACCGGCCTTGGCATGGGGGTCATGGCCCTTTCCGGCGTTGGCCTGTGGATCTTTGCCCCCACCCTGATGAGCCTTTTCACCACCGATGCGGCTGTCATCGCTCTGGGTGCTCAGGTTTTGCGCATCGAAGCCTGGGCCGAACCCATGTTCGGCGCTTCCATCGTGGCCAGCGGTGCCATGCAGGGTGCGGGCGACAGCACCTCCTGTTTTGTGCTGAACATATTCAGCATGTGGTGCATCCGGCTGACGCTGGCGTTCCTGCTGGCTCCCCGGCTGGGCCTGATGGGCGTTTGGGGTGCCATGTGCTGCGAATTAAGCATCCGGGGCCTGCTGTTCCTTATCCGCCTTGCCCGGGGCAAGTGGCTGGAAAAGGGCGCGCTGTCTTAAATCGAATCGATAAAAGCAAAAAAGAAAGGACGCTTTCGCGTCCTTTCTTTTTTGTTCTGTCACTCACTTCCGGCCATGCAGGATGGGAGAGAGCGGCTTATAGATCAACATGCAGATCAGGGCATCCAGCAGGCCCTTGACCAGAGTGAAGGGCATATTGAAGATGACCAGGCACTTGATAAGGCTGTTGGCAGAGGGCAGGATAGCCTGATACATGCCCAGGATGGCTTCCAGCGGCATGTGGTAGAACTTGACGTAGGCCGGGTAGGTGATGAAGTAGTTGGACGGCACACTGAACAGTGCCATGGCCACGGCACCGGCCACTGCGCCGATGATGGCGTTCTTGCGGCTCTTGTGGTGCTTGTAGAGGTAACCGGCCAGTGCGGAGAACACCGCACCCAGCATGAAGTTGCACAGCTCACCCACCAGTGCGGTAGAGGTGCCCTTGATGACCACATGGAGCAGGTTCTTCATAAAGCTGATGATCACACCGTACACCGGGCCAAGGGCAAAAGCACCCAGCAGGGCAGGCAGGTCGGAGAAGTCCATCTTGACAAAGGATGGGATGAGCATCGGGAGCGGGAACTCGATGAACATCAGGATAAAGGCCACTGCGCTGAGCATGGCGGCAACGGTCAGGTTGCGGGTCGTGTTTTTCTTCATGGTAATATCCTCCCGGGGCGTTTTGCCCCAAATCATAGATTGGAAAGCCCCTTTCGCGTGGTTCGGAACCGGGAAGACAATCAAAAACGCGCCCTGCCGCAGCAAACACTGCAACAGGGCGCGTAGACAAATCGTATTGCCTGCCGTTTCTTGCATCCGGACTATACCGTTGGCCCCGGAGTCTCACCGGGTCAGCACCCTTGCGGGTGGTCGCGGGCTGTACCGCCAGTGGGGAATCTCACCCCGCCCTGAAACGAACTTTCTGGCCAAGAGTATAACGCGGCTGCTCCACCTTGTCAACCCCTTTTTTATTTGCCCTGCACGGGCCGGATATGGTATACTGTGGGGCAGGATGTTACAATTTCTGATACAAGGAGCTTTTTGCCATGATTTTTACCGTTCGTGACCTCGGGTTCGAGATCGGGCCTTTTTTGCTGGAGGGCTGGTGGGCACTGGCTGCCCGGGCTGTCTGCGCCGCTGTCATCGTTTTTGCAGGGCTTCTGGTCGGCTGGCTGCTGCGCCGGAAGATTTTTCCCGCTCTGCTGGCCCGCAGCTGGCACTTTGCCGCCACGCCCATCCTCCTGCGCAGCTTACAGAGCCCTTTGGCGCGGATGGCCTTTTACAGCGGCCTGTATCTGGCCCTGACCAGCCTGCCGTGGGCCATTCCGGGCCTGACAAAGTTTCTGTTCACGGCCTATAAGATCGCAGCGACCCTTCTGTTCTGTCAGGGCCTGTACAATGCTTCTGAGGTAGCCGACCTGCTGCTGGCCTCCTGCAGCCCGGAGATCCGGAGCAACAAGACCCTGCGCTCCCTGCTGGACACCACCTACAAAGTGCTGGTCATCATTCTGGGTGTTGCCACCTGCGCGCAGATCGTCGGCTTCCCCATCGGCAGCATCGTAGCCGGTGCCGGTCTTGTGGGCCTGACCATCTCGCTGGCCGCGCAGGAAAGCGCCAGCAACCTGTTCAGCGGCATTGTCATCCTGCTGGACAAACCCTTTTCCATCGGCGACTGGATCACCGTGGGCAATGTGGAGGGCGAGGTCATCGATATCAACTTCCGCTCCACCCGCATCCGCTCCATGGACCACAGCGTGGTCATTATCACCAACAGCCAGATCTGCGCCTCCACTGTCCAGAACACAGCCCTGCGCACCATGCGGCCCTATAAGTTCACGCTGGGTGTCACCTACGGCACCACCCGTGCCCAGCTGGAAAAGCTGATGGCTGACCTGCAGGCCATGCTGGACAACAGCCCTTACACCAACAAGGGCACCAACATCGTCCGGCTGACCAGCTTTGGCGATTCCAGCATCAACATCCTCATCTCGGCCTACCTGACCACCAACGTCTATGCCACCTTCCTGCAGCAGCAGAATGATCTGAACCTGAACATCATGGACGTGATGCAGGCAGACGGTGTGGACTTCGCCTTCCCCTCCACCAGCGTCTACATCGAAAAGAATTGAGCATACCAGAACGCCCCCTGTGTGCCTGCTGCGGCGCACAGGGGGCGTTTTTGTCATACGTCATTCCCGGGTCCTGATCTCAATCGTTCTGCCGCCAAGATTTTCATAGACGCGGTGGGAGACGGAGAGCACCGTGCGGCCCGCGGAGGCACGGTGCAGAGCCTCCAGCACGCGGGCCTCGGTTTCGGCATCCAGATTGGCGGTGATCTCATCCAGCAGCAGCACGGCGGGGTCTGCGGCAGCGGCACGGGCAATGGACAGCAGCTGCCACTCGCCCTGTGAGAAGATGTCCTCGGTGCAGACAGTGTCATAGCCCTCCGGCAGAGCCCGGATGGCAGCATCGATCCCGGCCAGTGCGGCGGCATCCCTTGCCATTTCCCCGGTGATCTGCGGGTCTCCCAGCGTGATCTGTTCCAGCACGGTGCCCGGCACGCGGGAGACATGCTGTTCCACACAGCCGATGCAGGTGCGGCGCTCCCGGTCGGTGATGTCCCCCACATTCACGCCGCCGATGGTCACCGTACCGGTCTCCGGCTGATACAGGCCCAGCAGGAGCTTGAACACGGTGCTCTTGCCCGCACCGGTGCGGCCCACCAGCGTGACCTGCTCCCCCTGTTTCACGGTCATGGAAAAATCCTTCAGAACGTGCCGTTCCCCATAGCCGAAGGTGACGTGTGCAAATTCCACATCGCCCCGGGCAGCCTCCCTGCGCGCGGGCGGGATCGTGCGCTCCGGCTGGTCGAGAAAGGCATCGATGCGCCTGACACCCGCCATGGCCGACTGAATGGTCTGGATTTCCATGCCCAGGCTCTCGATGGGGGCGAAGATGCGGGAGATGTAGTTGATGATAGCCACCGAGGTGCCCACCGACATGCCGAACAGGGTCAGGAGCTGTGCGTTCCCCGAAGCGGAGAGCAGCATCACGATGCCGACCACAGCGGCATTCAGCAGCAGCACCACCGGCGAATAGACAGCATCATAAAAATTGGTGCGCTCCATGGCGGCATAGCTGTCACCGATGCACCGGTCATACCGGCGCTCCATGTAATCCTCCAGACCCAGCGCCCGGATGGTGCGGATGTTGTGCAGAGTCTCGGGCACCTGCCCGGAGACCGCGGCGACCGCGCGGCGGTTGTCCAGCTGCGCGGCCAGCATCCGCTTCTGGACATAACGGGTAAACACGGCAAACAGTGGCAGCACCAGCAGCAGGATCAGCGCAAGGCCGGTGTTTTTTACCGCAATGACCCCCATGATGGAGACGATGCGGCAGGCATCTGCCGCCATGCTGATGATGCCGGAAGTGAACAGAGCTTCCACCGTGTCCACATCACCCGAAAAGCGGGCGGCCACCTCGCCGGGATTCTGCTCTGCCAGTGTACCAGCGGGCAGGCGGCTCAGCTTCCGGGACATCTCCGAGCGCAGGGCATGGGTCATCCTCTGGCCAAAGAGCACCAGCAGGCTTTCCTGCGCCGAGGTGAGCACACCTTCCAGTGCAAGGCTGCCGAAGTAGAGCAGCACGGCCAGAAAGGACAGCGGGAGGCCCGCGGTCAGACGATCGATGACCCGGGCCAGCAGCAGGGGCGGCAGCAGGGATGCCGCCACCGAAGCTGCCACACACAGCACCGTGCCCACCGTGAGAAAGCGGTGCGAAGCCGCTGCCATCCGGACGGCAGCAAACACGCCGTGATCATTTTTCTGTTTCATGCGCCCTCTCCCCCTTTCAGGCCGGTCTGGCTTTCATACAGCTGGTGGTAGACCGGAACCGCTGCCATCAGCTCCTCGTGGGTGCCAACGGTGGTTCTGCCGCCCTCCATAAAGATGATCTGCTGCATCTGCGGAAAATGGTACAGCCGGTGGGAGATCAGGAACACCACCTTATCCCTGGCATACGCCTGCAGCTGGGCAAAGATCGCATCCTCGGTGCTGCGATCCAGAGCCGAGAAGGGGTCATCCAGCACCAGCACCGGGCGGGGATGGGCCAGCGTCCGGGCCAGTGCCAGACGCTGTGCCTGCCCGCCGGAAAGGCGGGTGCCGCCGCTGCCGATGACCGTCTCCGTGCCCTTTTCCATGGCCAGCACTTCCTCCTTCAGGGCAGCGGCTGCAAGCCACGGCATGGCATCCTGTTCGCTGCCGCAGAGAACATTATTCTGCACGGTGTCGGCGCTCAGTTCCGGGTCATGGCCCAGATAACCGACCGTGGCGGCGATCTGGCGCGGGGTCAGGGTGGAAAGCTCTCTGCCGCCAAAGCAGACCGAGCCTTGATAGGGCGCTTCGCAGAGGAATACGCGGCCAAGGGTGGATTTTCCGCAGGCGACCGGGCCGGTAATGCCGATGATATCGCCGGGGTGGGCCGTCAGGCTCAGGCCGGAAAAGACAGGCTCTTCCCCATAGGAGAAGGCGAGTTCTTTCAGCGTCACATCCTGTGCCGCCGGGATCTGCAGGGCATCCAGCTGCTCGGGCGTTTTCATCAGGGGTCTGATGCGCTTCCAGGAGACCTCTGCCTTTTGCACCGCGTTGAAGAGCTTGGCCACCTTGGAGGATTTGACCACCAGCTTGGTGAAACAGGAGAGGAAGGTGGTGAAGGCGGCGATATCCCAGCTGCTCCAGCCAGTGCCCAACACATTCTTTGCGCCGAACCACAGGATGAACAAGGTCCCTGCCTCGGATGCCGCCAGATAGAGCGGCGGCAGCGCGGACTGCCACACGTTGTTCCGCACGGCAGTCTTTTCATAAAGGCTCAGGGCCTCCTCGTATTTTTCCATCCGGGCCTCCTCACAGCCGTAGATGCGGTAGGTCACGGCATTCCGGGCACGGTCCAGCGTGGCACTGCTCAGAGCACCGGCTGCCTTTTTATAGGCCGCACCGGCGCGCTGCACCACTTCTTTCATTCCTGCCGCGCAGACATAGGACACGGGAGTAAAAAGCAGGCCCAGGATCGCCAGCCGCCAGTCGTACACCAGCAGCATGACCGCATAGCCCGCCAGCGCCACACCGGTGTCGAACACCTCCGTGGTGAACTTGCGCATTCCCTCCATGCAGTCGTCCACATCGGAGATGGCCTTGGTCATCAGCTCGCCGGCCCCCTCTTTTTCCAGCGCTGCCCGGCTCTGCCGCACCAGATTGGCGTACAGGATGCCCTTCATCCGGCGGTTGATGTTGTTGGCAAAGCGGCGCACATAAAAACGTTTGATGAAGCGCGCCGCCTGCACCAGCAGTGTGACCGCAATGTAGGCCAGCACCAGCAGCGCCATTTGGGCAGCAGTCTCACTGCCGCCCAGGATATCCGCCAGGCACTGGGCCAACCGGCCCTCGAACCACGGCGCGGCCAGCAGACCGATGTTATAGACAAGGCCCGAAAGGGTCACAAGGAGCAGCGGGAACCACTCCACCCTGAAATAGGAGAGGACCCGGTCCGGGCGGAACGATCTATCTTTTTTCATGGGGCATTTTACCTCCTGCGGGTGTTCCATTCAGTATACCACGGTACAAAAAGTATCTGGACAGCTTTGTTCAGAAAAAAGCCATGACAGCAGGAACAAAATGCAAGATCATTGCAATGGTCACCGCTGTCATGGCGATCGGTTTTCTTTGTATGAAAAATGCTCCCATCGGCAGGATCTGCATTGCAGTGGTGTGGGTCTGCCATCTTCTGTATTTCACCTTGCGGGTCAAGACCATCAAGCCCACAGAGCAGACTCAGGAAAGTGCAGAATAAATTCCACCCGGGATACCATTATGCTCTTATCGGTTCACGAAATTCAGCGCCAGCACAAGCAGCAGCATGTGTACCGGGTAAAAGGCGTAGCAGGCATACTGGAACGATTTGCTGTGGCAGCCCTGCCGCCCGCGATACAGCCAGATGGGCACCAGCGCCAGCAGCGCAAGCCCCTGCTGACACAGCTCAAACTCCATGCCGAACAGCCGGATGGGGTACATCAGCCCGCCCAGAAGCACCACGTTGATCCAGTACAGGGTCAGCACCTGTCCCAGCAGGCACCACCATTTCCGGCCCCGGAAAATGTAAAAAGCGAACACGGTCAGCACACCGGCACCGTAGTAATCCACCATGCCCAGCGTGCCCAGCACCGCGCCCGCCACCACCACAAGGGCGGATACCAGCAGGTACAGCCCTGTTTTCTGCTTTTTGCGCACCGTTTCCATCAGGTGGATGCCCAGAAGCCCCAGCAGCAGCGTCCAGATGACGTTCTGGTGCACCGGGTAGAACCAAGTGCCGCCGTACATCAGATCAAAGGGCACTTCCGAAAGCAGTGCAAACAACAGCAGCCGCAGTGCATAACGCTTCAGATTCCGGGTATGAAAGTAGCCTTCCACTGTCATAAATGCAAAGATAGGGAACGCCAGCCGCCCGGCACAAGTCAGCCAGTCCTGCGCCGGCAGAAGGGTCGCCCACAGGTGATCCATCAGCATCAGCGCCATGGCAAGGATATGAAGTGCCGCTGCGCTCAGGTCAATGCAATTTGCGGCAGCGGAACAAATCGGTTTGGTTGACATGATCATACCTCGTCTTTGTCTAAATTCAGTTGCTTTGTCTGGAATACGAACGACTCCCTCCAAGAATTGCAGCCCCGGCAGTTTTTTACCGCCGGGGCTGCAGCACTTCATCGCTTATCCCTCCGGTTTTGCACCGGCCATTTTGGATACGGCAAGCATCCAGGGCAGCTTCTGCCATTTGCTCTGCCTGCAAAATGGGGGATGCAGTGCACCCGCCCCGCAGGCGGAAAAATGCTCCCGCAGCAGTCTGCGGGGCAAATTCAGAAAGGGTGGCTTGCCTGCCTGCCCATGGAGACGTAAGCACGGTAGCAGGAATGTGAGGAATGGCAAAGGACGGTTTCGGCGAAGAAACGTCTGGCGGTGGCGGAAAAGCCGAACGCAAGATTTTTTCAATTATGCTGGCTCGTAAGGTGAACCGGACCGAAACTTCCTTGCGGAACTGTGCAGCGTTATCGTTCATCTGCACCTGAACCGGCAGCCGCGTCCCAGGCGCTTGCCGCACCCAAAATAGCCGGTAGAGCGTTGTTTAACGGTTGGCGTTTTCCAGATACGTCTCAAACGCCTCGGCAAAGCTGGCGTTCACATCAAAGGGAACAGTGTAGTCCACCTTGGAGGTGACAAGGCAGAGGTCCAGCCGGTTGGAGGTCTCGTCCGCCTGCCGGTTCAGCTTGCCCAGAGCAGCATGGATGACCTTGCGGTCATAGTTGATGGTGGTCACCCGCTTTACATCGCAGCAATAGGAGATCTGGTTACCCTCGGCGTTAAAGCGGTAGCCGGTGCCGCCGCCGGAAAGCAGCTGCTCGGAACTGCGCAGATCGTTCATTCGCTTGAAGGTGCGCGCCACGCTCTGCCGCGCAGCGTTCAGACTGACCTCGCTGTCCATATCCATGTCCAGCGCATCCTTTGCCTTGCGGATGGCAGCGAACAGGCGGCCCTTCTCCTCCAGCAGGTAGAGCATAAACCGGGCAATATCGGTGATCTGCTGGGCATATTCGGTCTGGGGCAGGTCCAGGATCGTCTCGTCCTCAGCCTCTGCCATGACCTTGTGGCGCAGATAGGTGTTGGCTACATTCGTCACGTTGGAATCGCAGTCCAGAATACCCTGGGCCTCGTCCAAAAGAGCCTGCAGCTTGTTCTGATAGCGGAATGCTTCTTTCAGATTCATTGTATCCACCTCGTTTTTTCTTAGTCGCTGTGCGTTCCCGTCTGTTTTCCTCTATTGAACCATATTTTCCGGCAAAGCACAAGCCGCCCGCCAAAAGTGCATCAAAATGCAAAGCGCCCCAACATGTTCTTTACTACACGTTGGAGCGCTATTTTCTGGAGCAGGATACGGGACTCGAACCCGCCGCCTACTGCTTGGGAAGCAGTCGCTCTACCGGATGAGCTAACCCTGCAGGACTGCTCCATTAGTGTAGCAAAGTGCAGCGGTTTTGTCAACAGTTTTTTCTGTCGGAACGCGGCAGGCAGAAAAAACTTGCTTTTTGCGCCAGTTGCTTTATAATGAAAGATAGATTATCACAATGGAAGGAATTCTACATGATCTTTGTGCCCATGCTGCACTATCTGCAGAACAAAAACTCATTCAGCGGCAACGAGGACGGGATGCGCTACCTCATCACCCCGGGCAAGCGCTCCGTCCCCGACCCGGACGGCGGCGAGGAGGCCAAAAAAGAAGAGGCCATCCTCACGGTGGATCTCTGGCCCGAGCCGTGGACGCTGGACAAGACCGATCCGGCCCTGCGGCGGCGGGAGATCTTCCCGATGACCGAGGAGGGCCGCACCGCAGTTGCCCAATATCTGAACGATGCCTACAACGCCGAACCGGAACGCTGGAGCGCCCACCCGTCCATCCTGGACTGCGAGCCCTGGACACCGCCCGCACCGGAACCGGATGCCGAAACACAACACTGAGGTGCACCATGATCTACCGACTGAAAGAATTCAAGGGTGACACCATCCCGGTGCCGCAGCTGGTCTTTTCCAAGCTGGGCATTGCGGAGGAATATAACGTCCGGGTGGCTCTGTATGTGCTGGCCACCGGCATCACTGACCCGGAGAAGCTCTGCGCCGACTTAAAGCTCCGCAGCAAGATGACCGCCGAGAGTGCGCTGTCCTTCTGGGCCGGTGCAGGTCTGCTGGAACGGTATGAGGAGAACGCCGCCCCGGGCGAGGAGCCCACAGCCCCTGCCCCCATGACCTGGAGCGAGATCGCGGCGGCCAGCCGAACCGACCCCATGATCTCCTCCCTCATCGACTGCGCCCAGACCAGCTTTGCCCGTCCGCTGACCCACCCCGAAATGGAAAAACTGGTGAATTTCTATGTGCAGGAGGCCTTTGCACCCGAGACCGTCATGCTCTGCGTGGCCTATGTGGCCAGCCGGGGCAAGCGGACGATGGGTGCCGTCAGCCACGAATTGAAGGTCTGGCGGGCCGAGGGTGTGGAGACCGGCGAACAGGCCGACGCGCACCTCCAGCTGCTGGCCCTGCGCGCCCAGCGGGAGCAGTACGTCAGCGGCCTGCTGGGCATTGCCGACACCGAGCTGACCCTTGGCGGGCGCAAAGCCATTGCCCGCTGGTACGAGGTCTACGGCTACGATGATGCCATGGTGCAGGAAGCCGCCGTGCAGGCCGGGCCCAAGCGGGATCTCTGGTACTGGAACAGCATCCTCAAGACCTGGAACGCCAAGGGCCTGCGCACCGTCCACGATGTGCGGGGCCCGGTGGCCGGGATGGGTGCCAGCCGGAACCTCCGGGTGGACCGCGCCGAGCCCAGCGGAAACGATTTTCTCAAGAACGCTGCCCGCCGCCGTCCGCTCCGCAAAAAAACGGACACGCCTGCAGAATAAGGAGCTTTTATGCGTACCAAACAGGAACTTTATCAAGCCGCCCTGCGCACGGTGGCTCTGCGGCGGCAGACCGCCCGCGCCAATGCCGAGGATGCCCGGCTGGAGGCGGAGGCCGCCATCCCGGCCCTGCGCCACGCTGAGGACGAGGTGCGGGTGCGGGGCATCCGCTGCGCGCTGGCAGGCGCTGCCGGAAAAGACCGCACCGAAGCCGCCGCCGCACTGAGCAAAGCCCGGCAGGAGCTCACCGCCCTGCTGGCCGCCAGCGGTCGGCCCGCGGATGCGCTGGAGCCCAAATTCACCTGCAAGCTGTGCCAGGATACCGGCAGCGTGCAGGGCCACACCTGCACCTGCGTTCACAAGCTGATGCAGGGTCTGCGACGGGAGGAGATCGAGGCGCTGTCCAGCCTGTCCATTTCCAGTTTTGACACCATGGAGCTGCGGTACTACCCCAACACCGTGGACGAGAAGCTGGGTGAGCCTGTCCGCACCTACATGGGCGGCCTGCTGGAGGATCTGCGCAGCTACGCTGAGGAATTCGACCACAACAGCGAGAGCCTGATGCTTTTTTGGCAACGCGGGGCTGGGCAAGACCCACGCCGCCCTTGCCATTGCGGGCATCGTGCTGCAAAAGGATTTTGACGTGATCTACGTTTCCAGTCCGGACTTCTTCGGCAAGCTGGAAAACGCCCGCTTCGACTCCTCCGAGGATGCTGAGACCCTGCTGCGCACCGCCTCTGCTGCCGACCTGCTGATCCTGGACGATCTGGGCACCGAGTTCGTCACCCCCTACTTCATCACCACTTTTTACAGCCTGCTGAACAACCGCCTGGGAGCCGGTCTGCCCACCATCGTCACCACCAACATTGCGGATGGCTCCCTGCTGGAAAAGCGATACACCGAAAAGATCTCCAGCCGCCTTTCCTCCTTTGTCCCCTGCCTGTTTGCGGGCGAGGACATCCGGAGCCTGAAAGCGGCAGAGTAAGATAAGGAGGTTTCCCCATGAGCTTTGAGCGCACCACGCCCTGCGGCGTGATCTCCGGCACGGCCTGCCAGTGGCCGGGCATTGCCGCCTACAAGGGCATTCGCTACGCCACCGCCGGGCGGTGGGAGTTCCCTGTCCCCGTCACCCACTGGGACGGTGTCTATGATGCCACCCAATACGGTGCCTGCTGTTACCAGCCCCGCGCCTTCTATGACGAAGCCGCCGCACCCGGAAAAGCCTTCTATTACAACGAGTTCCGCAAGGGCGAGACTTACACTTACAGCGAGGACTGCCTGTTCCTGAACATCTGGACCCCTGCTGACGCAGCTCCCAGGGACAGACTGCCGGTCATCTTCTACATTCACGGCGGCGGCTTTACCGGCGGCTGCGGCCACGAGAAGCACTTCGACGGCCCTGTCTGGCCCACCAAAGGCTGCGTGGCCGTGACCATCAACTACCGGCTCGGCCCCATGGGCTTTGTCTGCCTGCCCGCGCTGGCTGATGAGGCCGGGTCCACCGGCAACTATGCCTTTCTGGATCAGTTGGCGGCCCTGCAGTGGGTGCGTGCCAACATCGCTGCCTTTGGCGGCGATCCCAACAACATCACCATCATGGGCCAGAGCGCCGGTGCCATGAGCGTCCAGCAGCTCGTCCTCTCACCCATCACCAGGGGGCTGTTCTCCAAGGCCGTGATGAGCAGCGGCGGCGGCGTGAGCCAGATGCTGACGGCCAAGCCTGCCGCGGCCCACTACCCGTTCTGGAAGCAGGTCATGGAGACCGCCGGGTGCAGCACGCTGGCTGAGTTCCGTGCCCTCGCCCCCGCCCAGCTGTTTGCAGCCTGGGATGCCGTCCGCACCCAGCCCCAGTTCAAGGGTATGGGCTGTGAGCCCGTGGTGGATGGCCGTTTTCAGGTCAAGTCCGGCCCCGAGACGCTGGCTGCCGATGAGCAGCACCATATTCCTTACCTCATCGGCTTCACCAGCGAGGATATCGTTCCGCCCTACCTCTACCAGATGGCCCAGGACTGGTGCGCCCGGAACGCCGACAGCTACGGCTGGTTCTTCGACCGCCAGCTCCCCGGTGATGACCGTGGTGCCTGGCATTCCAGCGACCTGTGGTACTGGTTCGGCACACTGGCTCACTGCTGGCGGCCCTTCACTGAGAAGGACACCGCCCTCAGCGCTCAGATGGTGGATTACCTGACCAACTTTGCCAAGACCGGCGACCCCAACGGCGCAAACCTGCCCCAGTGGCAGACTGTTACCGCCCAGCAGACCGATTTTCTTCGTTTGGGTGAGGAACCCACCCACATGGGCAGCGTGGATGTCCAGAAGCTCCTCTGGACGATGCAAAACGTCCCCGCCGTGGGGGAATAAGCCCCCGCTCGAATCACCTCAAACCCCAGAAAAAACAATATCCCCCGCTGCAGACGTGCCAGAACACGCTTTGCAGCGGGGGATATTTTATGCTCTCCTCTTCAAATAATACCCAATGCCGATGGCATCTGCCAGTGCCCAGCCGATGGGCACACTGAGCCAGATGCCGGTAACACCCAGCGGCGTGGCAGAAAGCAGATAGGCCAGCGCCACACGGGTGCCAAGGGAGGCAATGGTCAGGATGACCGACATCCCTGGCTGGTTGACCGCCCGGTAGTAGCCGTAGAGCAGAAAGAGCACGCCAATGCCGATGTAGCACGCGCCCTCGATGCGGAGGTATTGCACGCCCGCCGCAATGATCTCGGTCTGGGCCGGGTCGATGAAGATCCCCATAAGCGGGGCGGCAAAGGCGCAGACCAGCACGCTGATGACGATGCAGAACACCGCGCTTGTCAGCCCGGCACTGCGGATCCCTTTTTTGATGCGGTCCGGCTGGCCTGCCCCGTAATTCTGGGCCACATAGGTCGAGAAGGCGTTGCCAAAATCCTGCACCGGCATATAGGCAAAGGAATCGATCTTCACCGCCGCCGCAAAGGCCGCCATGATAACCGTGCCGAAGCTGTTGACCAGACCCTGCACCATCAGGATGCCAAAATTCATAATGGACTGCTGAACGCTGGTCATCACCGAAAGATTCAGGATATTGGCAAGGTTCTTCCGGTCCCACCTGCAGTCTGTCCGTTTCGGGCAGAGCTGCGGGAACTTTTTCAGGGTGTACAGGCCGATGCCCACGCCGGAGACATACTGGGAAAAGACAGTTGCCCCGGCGGCCCCCTTCACACCCCAGTCAAGCACAAGGACACAGACCAGATCCAGAATCACGTTCAGGATGGCTGATACAGCCAGAAACGCCAGCGGCACCACGGAATTGCCGATGGCCCGCAGGAGATTTGCGAAATAGTTATACAAAAAGGTGGCCGCAATGCCCAGAAAGATGATGAGCAGGTAGTCCTTCATCAGCGGACAAAGTTCTGCGGGCACCCGCAGCAGCCACAGAATGCCGTTCAGCCCCAGATAGACCAGCAGGTTAAGCACCAGGGCGATGCCCGCAATGAGCAGGAAAGACTGGAACACGCTCTGCCGCATCTTCCCGGTCTCGCCGCTGCCATACTGCATGGACACAGCCGCGCCGCTGCCCATGCACAGGCCCAGCAGGATCGAGGTGAGAAAGGTCATCAGGGTGTAGGAGGAACCCACCGCCGCCAGCGCATCCGCGCCGAGGAAGCGGCCCACCACCCAGGTGTCGGCAATGTTGTACATCTGCTGCAGCAGGTTGCCGAACATCAGCGGCAGGGCAAACAGCAGGATATTCTTTGTAATGGGGCCTTGGGTCAGACTGTGCTGCATGGGGATCATTTCCTCCGATTCCTATCTCAGACATTTCAGCAGAATTTTGCGCGGTACTCCTTGGGTGTGCAGTGCTTGATCTCCCGGAAGGTCTTGATGAAGTAGCTGCCATCTGCAAAGCCGCACTCCATCCCGATCTCGCCTGTCTTGAGCCGGGTGGAGCGCAGCAGCTCGGCGGCTTTTTCCACCCGGAACTGCTTGACGTACTGGATGGGCGTGATGCCCAGCATCTGCCGGAAGCTGCGCAGGCATGCGCTCTCGCTCAGTGCCACACTGGCCGCGATGCGTTCCACGGTCAGCTCCTCAGCGTAGTGCTCCTCTACAAAGCGGAGCATCTGCTTCATCCGCTCGGCGGCGATCTGCTCCTGCTGTGAGACCTTGGTCTTGCCGCCCACGCACTGGGTGCTCAGCAGCCGCAATGCCGCAGAGAGATAATATCGCACCCGGTTCTCGTAATCAAAGGGCTCCACGGCAACCGCCTGCCAGGCTTCCCGCAGGCAGGTCAGCACCTGCGCCTGCCAGGGCACGGCTCCATCCAGCAGAAAAAACGCCGGGGCATCCGGCAGGAGCATGGGTCGGATGAGCTTCTGCCAGAAGATGGTGTCCATTCCGCCCACCAGCCGGGGGTGGAACACGCCCGAGTGGAGCAGAGCCTCCCCTTTTTCCGCCTGCTCCACCGCGTGGAGGATGCCGGAGTTCAGGAACACGCCCTGATTCGTCTGCAGGGTCACCCGGGTCTTGTTCACGTCCACCGTCAGGGGGCCCTTCATGGCCAGTATGTACTCAAACTCCTCGTGCCAGTGCCAGGCCACCGAATAGCTTTTCAGGTTCTCCGCGTAGCAGGCAATGGGAAACAGGGCGCTGCCATGCTGGACCAGTTCCCGCCCCTCGGCATCGGCCATAACATCCTGCTGGAAGGTCAGCCCGGTAACGATATTGGCAGCAGAGACACAGCTCGTCTGAAACGCCATATTGAACAATTCCTTTCCGCAATACTTTGAATATTTTTGTCAAAGCCGATTTTGTTGTACAAATCGGGTGTTTTTATTCTATCTATCGTGCCAGTTTCGTGGTATTATTTCATCAGAACCAGCAAGCACAGTATAACACCGCAGGGGGCGGAAAACAACCCCCGGCGCGGCTTGATCCGGTTCCCGAGAAGCGTTCCCCACGGGCAGCCTGGCCCGGGGGACTCTTCCAGAATAAAACATTTCTTTGTGGGAGGTATTTTTATGCTTCGCATCCAGTATCTTGATAAAGACCGTTTCATGCAGCAGGTAGCCGCCAGCCGCGGCAGTGTGCTCCTGCACCTGGCCAATGGCGAGACCTGCGACCTGAAAAAGGACAACGCCGCCACCGAGCTGTTCCAGATGATGGACGCTCCCTCCAAGGGCTTTGACATCTCTGTCACCGACCCCGCTGATGTCACCGGCTTCCTGCACTACATGCTCGAGGCCGGCCGCAGAGATCGCGTCGCCTGCTGACCCTTCGACATTCTCCTTTTTTCGCATATTACAGCAATGTAAAACGCCCGCTCCGGGGTCAGAAGCCGGAACGGGCGTTTTACGTTTGTTCTGTTACAGGATGCACCGGCTGATGGCCCGTGCCACCGCCAGCAGCTCATCCTGCCCGATGAAGCCGAACTTTGCCTCGTGCTCATCCGCAAAGCAGACCGTCAGCTCCGAGGTCTGCAGCGGGTCACCAAAGCCTGCCGTCTTGATGCCGTAATGCAGGATCTTGCGGTAGGGCAGCACAAAGATCTCCTGCCGGGTACCGGTCATCCCCTGCATATCCACCATAAAAATGCGGTGGGTGGTGAACACGGCCTGATCGCGCACGGTCTTGTAAGCCCCCACGATCTGCTCACCGTCCAGCAGCAGCTCCTGCACATTTTTACAGATCTCCTTTTCCTTGATGCGGATGAGGTTCTGCATCGGCTTGTCCCGAAATTCCATAACACACTCCCCTTTCGGCTTGTCCGGATGTTTGGTCAGCCCCATTGTAGCATCTCAGGCGGCGGTTGACAAGCCTTTGCACTCCCTCTCGCCTTTTTGTTCCGGATGTGCTATACTGGGCAGGAACATCACAATCACCCGGGAAATGAGGTTTTGACCCATGGAGATCATCATCCATCAGGCAATTTTGCATGTGCTGGACACCACGCTGGACGCGCCGGTGCTCAGCGGCGGCGGCATGGAGCTGACTGCCGAAAAGACCGCCTACCTACAGAATCATATCGAAAAGCTGCTGGCCAGCGATGAGATCCGCCAGTGCCGCCCCCTGCCGGATTCGGCTTTCCGGAACGAGCTGGAGCACAATCAGGATTTCATTGATCTGTCCTGCCGCATTGCGGGGGTACTGTTCGATTACATGCACGCCCACACCACCATCCCCGGGGCGGACCTGGCCGTGGTGGATTTCACCCGGGACGGCGCGCCCTGGCTGGGCATCCTCAAGCTGAACTATAAAAACGGCTACACCCACTACACCGAGACCGTGGAAGGTGCCCCGGTCAACTCCATCATCCAGCAGCGGGCCTGCCTGCCCACCCAGAGCGGCAAGGTGGAGGAGGGTGCGCTCGTCAACCTGACGGACTATTCCATGCGCCTGCTGGAAAAGAAATACGACATCGACGGCCACAAGGAGTTCTACCTCTCCTCTGTTGTGTTCCAGTATACCCAGGCCGAGCCCGAGAAAAAGAAGCTGCAGGCCATTCAGGAGGCCGCCGCACAGGCTGTGAAGGATGCCTATGAGGACGAGCCCCATGCCGACGCGCAGGTGGCCATGCTCATTGCCAACCAAGCTGCCGACAACGACAATCAGGTATCGGTGGAGCAGGTGCGCCAGCAGCTGGCCGAGGAATACCCGCTGGCCGCTGTGCCCTTTGATGACTATGTGGAAAAGAGCGAGGTGCTGGAAGAGGCCGCTGCTCCTGTCACCGTGACCCCTGCCCGCATCCGCCGGATGGAGAGCCGGAGCATCCGCACCGCCAACGGCATCGAGGTCAAGATCCCCACCGAGCTGCTGAACTCCGATTCCGAGCTGGAATTCCTCCACGATCCGGACGGCAGCGTTTCCCTGCTCATCAAAAATGTGATCCTGTAAGCCGCCGCAGATGGCGTTTTCCCGCTCTGCGCGCTGGTGCTCACCGCCCTGATGTAACAGATCACCAAAAAAGCCTCAGCCCTTTGAGATCGGGCTGAGGCTTTTTTCATCCGCATTTTCAGCGGTTTTTGCGCTTGTTCCGGTACATATCCCGGTCGGCAGCATGGTAGACTGCGATATAATCAAAGGGGCCTTCTGTCACGGTGTGGTATCCAAAGGCAACATCCAGCTTGAGGCGGTCGTCGCTCTGGCGGGCCAGCTCCCCGTGCAGCCTCTCGATCAGCTGTTCGGCCTCTTCTGCAGAGAAGTGGCTGCAGGCAATGAGGAATTCATCGCCGCCCATCCGCAGGGCCACGCTTTCCGGCGGCAGGTTTTCCCGGATCACCCGGCCCACCCGCTTGAGCAGCAGGTCGCCGTACTCGTGTCCGTAGGCATCATTCACACGCTTCAGGTAGTTACAGTCACCCATAATGATCGTGACGGGCATGGTGACTTCCTTCAACTGCTCTGCGCCCTTTATCTTCAGGTAGTTGCGGTTATACAGACCGGTCAGTTCATCGTGGACGGCCCAGTTCTCGGCCTGCTTTTCCAGCCGCACCCGTTCGGTGATATCACCAATAAGCCCCACGATGCCGATGATCTTTCCCTCCAACACAACGGGGTTCTTTTTGATCTGATAGTATGCCGTCCCATCCTTCCGGGGCACCTCGGTGATATAGCCGGTTCCCTTGCCGGTGGCAAGCACCTTCTGGTCCTGCTCATAATAAAAGAGGGCCTGTTCCTCGCTGCTCCAGATCTCCAGATCTGTCTTGCCCAGCACATCCTCTTCCTGCCCTTCTCCGTAGGGGAAGAAAGTCCTAACGTCCGAAATAAAAAGATAACGGCATTCCGTATCCTTGAAAAAGAGGTTCGCCGGTGTACTGCGCAGAAAGGTCATCACTTCTTCGTAGCCGATCGCATCGATCCACTGCATCCTGTGGCCCCTCCTTTCCATTTCTCTTTTTTATTATTTTACCACATTCTATTATACGAGCGATGCACCTGTTTTGCAAGTGTTAATTGCGTTCCCTCCACGATCCGGAAGAGGACGACTCCACCCCCGGTGCAGACGGAAAAGGCCGCTGACCCATCTCAGGTCAGCGGCCTTTCTGTCTGCGCTTATTCGGCTGCGTTCAGCTGCGCCTTGTGGTATTGCAGGGTGTACAGCTGGTAGTAGCGGCCATGCCGGGCCAGCAGCTGCTGGTGGGTGCCCTGCTCCAGAATTTTACCGTGGGACAGCACGATGATGTTGTCCGCATGCTGGATGGTGGACAGCCGGTGGGCCACAATGAGCATGGTGCCCACGGTGCGCATCTTTTCCAGCGAATCCTGAATGAGCAGCTCGGTCTCGGTGTCGATGTTGGCGGTGGCCTCGTCCAGAATCATCACGCTGGGCTTATGGATGATGGTGCGGGCAAAGCTGAGCAGCTGCCGCTGTCCGGCGGAGAAGTTGTTGCCCCGCTCACGCACCTCTTCGTCCAGCCCGTGGTCCAGCTTGTTGATGAACTTGTCGGCGTTGACGTAGCGGCAGACCTCCATGATCTCGCTGTCGGGGATGCCCTCTTCCCGCAGGACGATGTTGGAGCGGATGGTGCCCGAGAACAGGAACACATCCTGCAGCATCTGGCCGAAGTGCCTGCGCAGGGAGGAGATCCTGATCTTGCGGATGTCGATACCGTCGATCAGGATCTGGCCCTTCTGGAACTCGTAGTTCCGGCAGATCAGGGAGAGGATGGTGCTCTTGCCGGAGCCGGTGGAGCCCACAAAGGCCACGGTCTGGCGGGCATCCACATGGAAGGAAACGCCCTGCAGCACCCACTCGCCGGGAACGTAGCTGAACCACACGTCCCGGAACTCGATCTCGCCCTTCACCTCGTTCAGCTCAATGGCATCGGGGGCATCCTGCATCCTGGGCTGGATGTCCATGATGGAGAACACCTTTTCTGCCGATGCCAGCGCCGACTGCAGCCAGTTGAACTGCTCGGCCAGGTTCTGGATGGGGGTAAAGAACTTGGAGATGTACATATAAAAGGTGACGATGGTGCCGCTGGAAATGGTCTGCCCCAGGAAGCTGACGTTGTTCAGGTGACCCATGCCGCCCAGATAGAACAGGCACAGGATCGAGCTGACATAGAGCATATACACCAGCGGACGGAACACGCTGAACACAAAGATCTGCTCCTGATTGGCCCGGGCCAGCTTCTGGCTCTTCTGGCGGAAATCCTCCATTTTCTCGTCCTCCCGGCCAAAGATCTGGGTGACCTTGATGCCGGACAGGTTTTCGGACAGATAGGTATTGATATCGGTGGTCGCGTTCTTGAGCTTGCGGTTGGCGCGGCGGGAGAACTTGCGGAAGATGACCGTGAAGATCACGATGAAGGGCACAAAGCAGAGCACCATCAACGTCAGCTCGTAGTTCAGGCAGAGCATGGCCACCAGAATGCCCAGAATGACAAAGCTGTTCTTGGTCAGCTGGACCAAGAGGTTGGTGAACATCATGGAGATGGCGTTGGTATCGTTGGTCACTCGGGTGACCAGCTTGCCCACCGGGATCTCGTTGAGCTGCTCGTGTGCCAAAGATTCAATGTGGCTGAACAGATCCTCGCGCAGATCGGAGATGATGCGCTGGCCCACCCGCTGCAGGATCACGGCCTGCAGGTAGGTGCTGCCCATAGAGAACACCAGCACGCCTGCATACACTGACACGCCCAGGAAGAGAGCGCGGAGTTCAAACTCCCCGGCCACCAGCTCCTCGATGCGGCCCACGATGAGGGGTGAAATGATATCGTAGGCAATGGAGAAGAGCATCAGCAGGCCCACAATGAGGAATTTGCTCAGGTAGGGCCGGGCATAGCGGGCAAGGCGGCGCATGATCTCGCCGTCCTCCATGTTGCGCTCAAAGCCCATGGCGGTCTTTTTGTCCTTGACGGCGGCATAGGCTGCCACCAGCAGGGCGGTGATCACGCCGATGACAGCGCCCACCAGAACCAATGGATTCAGATGCATCATGCGTTTTCGCCTCCCTTCGTCTCATCCTCCAGCCGCTGCAGATCGACCATCCGGCGGTACTCCGGGCAGGAAGCATACAGCTGGTCGTGGGGGCCGACGGCTTCCACCCGGCCATCGTTGAGGAAGATGATCTTATCCAGCCGCTCCACCGTGGAAATGCGGTGGGCAATGAGCAGGGTGGTCTTGCCTGCCCGGCTGTTCTTGAGGTTGTCCAGAATGATCTTCTCGGTGCTGGTATCCACCGCCGAGACGGAGTCATCCAGGATCAGGATGGGTGCGTCCTTGAGCAGGGCGCGGGCGATGGAGATGCGCTGCTTCTGACCACCGGACACCGTCACGCCGCGTTCGCCCAGAACGGTCTCGTAGCCGTCCTTGAAATCCACGATATTATCCCGCACATCGGCCATGCTTGCCGCCCGCTCGATGTCCTCGGGGGTGGCATCGTCCACACCAAAGGCAATGTTGTGGGCGATGGTGTCCGAGAACAGGAAATTATCCTGCGGAACGTAGGCACAGGCATTGCGCACCGAGTGGATGGAAAGGCTGTTCACATCCCTGCCGTCCACGAACAGGGTTCCGTCCGGCACATTATAGGTGCGCAGCAGCAGGTCCACCAGCGCGGTCTTGCCCGCACCGGTCTTGCCCACGATGCCCACGCTCTCGCCGGGCGCAATGGTAAAGGAGATATCCCGCAGCACATCGTACTCGCCGTCCGGGTAGCGGAAGTTCAGGTGGCGGAACTCGATGCCGCCTTTGGGATCGGTCAGGTCGGCCACGCCGGGGCGGTCGGCCACATCGATGGGGGCATCCAGCAGCTCAGTGATGCGGTTCAGGGAGGCCCTGCCGCGGCTGGTCTTTTCGATCAGCATGGACACGGCCATGATGGGCCAGACGATGGCCTCAAAGTAGCCGATGTACTCCACCAGCTGGCCGGCGTTGAACCGGCCCTGATAGACCAGATAGCCGCCGTAACCCAGAATGATGCAGATCACGGACTCCACGAACAGGGTCACCAGCACCTCCAGCAGGGTGGCGATCTTCGTGTAGGTCACGTTGATCTCCTCGTTTTCCTTGTTCAGCTTCCGGAAGGCCTGCAGCTCCTTGTACTCCTTGACAAAGGCCTTGATGACCGCAATGCCGGAAAAGTTCTCCTGCGCGAAATCGGAAAGGCCGGAGAAGGCCTCCTGCCGCTCCTCCCAGCGCCGGGTCATCACCTTGCTCATCTGGGTGCCGATAGCAAACATGATCAGGGCCGGGATCAGGGCCAGCAGGGTCAGCCGCACGTCCATGGTCCACATCTTATAAAGGGCCAGCAGACCCAGGGTCAGCGCGTCGAAGAACATCAGCACGCCGTCACCAAAGCACTCCTGAATGGTGTCCAGGTCGTTGGTGTACAGGCTCATCAGGTTGCCGACCTTGTTCACCTGATAGTACTGCTGGGACAGCCTGCGGCTGTGGTCGAACATCCGCTCCCGCAGGTCAGCCGCGACCCGCACCGCCGAGCCGAAGAAACAGATGCGCCACAAAAAGCGCCCAATGACCATCAGCACCACGATCCAGATCATGGGCAGGCAGATGTGCTGCAGCAGCACCTCTTTGGTAAAGAGCAGCGTCTCACCGTTCACCACCACCTGGCCAAGGTTCGCCCCGTTGATGACCAGCCGGTAGAGCTGCGGGATCAAAAGCTGGATGTAATCCACCGTCAGCAGGGCGGCAAGGCCCAGCAGCAGTACGGGAGCATGCTTGAGGTAATACCGGTTGATGTACTTGCCGAATATCACTGCGTTTTTCCCTCCTTTTCCAATTCCAAAAAAGCTTTCAAAGTACAAAAAAGCCGCTGCATCACACGACGAATCATGTTTTGCAGTGGCTTGTTTGTCTGGAGCGGCCGACGAGGCTCGAACTCGCTACCTCCACCTTGGCAAGGTGGCGCTCTACCAGATGAGCTACGGCCGCATATAAAGTGCCTCCGATCGGAATCGAACCAATGACACGGGGATTTTCAGTCCCCTGCTCTACCGACTGAGCTACAGAGGCATATAAGCTGCTTCCAGAGAAGCAGCAGCGACCGGATCGGGCTCGAACCGACGACCCCCAGCGTGACAGGCTGGTGCTCTAACCAACTGAGCTACCGGGCCACATGGTGGAAGTTAACGGGCTCGAACCGCTGACCCTCTGCTTGTAAGGCAGATGCTCTCCCAGCTGAGCTAAACTTCCACAAAATGGAGCGGCCGACGAGGCTCGAACTCGCTACCTCCACCTTGGCAAGGTGGCGCTCTACCAGATGAGCTACGGCCGCACATTTCATGTGGTCTGCCGGGGTTTCGCTCCCGGCGACGTTGGCTATTATAGCGTAAAACGCAGGCTTTGTCAACAACAAATTTCCAAAAAATCAGACTTTTTGCAAAACACGCCTGTCTGCGCCTGTTTTTCAAAAACAAAGCCGAAACCGGAATGAAACCGAAATGTTTCAGCTTTGCGGCGGCAGACACAAAGAAAATTCGGTTGCTTTCCCTTCTTAAAGAGGTTATAATAAACTTGTCAAAAAGTTGCACAAAAACACGTCTGCTGTGCCGCGCGGGCGGGCAGACGTGTTTTTGTGCCGAGATTTTGCCAGAAAAAGGAGCAACCGCAATGTACAAGATCACTGAAAAGGTCGCGCTGAACCCCACCGTGACAAAGATGGTCATTGAAGCCCCGCTCATTGCCAAAAAGGCAAAGCCGGGCCAGTTCATCATTGTGCGCCCGTTTGAAGACAGCGAGCGCATCCCCCTGACCGTGGCCGGTTACAACCGCGAAAAGGGCACTGTGGATATCATTTTCCAGATCGTGGGCGGCACCACCATGGAGCTGAACAGCCTGAATGCAGGCGACAGCGTCCATGACTTTGTGGGCCCCCTGGGCCGCGCCACCGAGACCGAGGGCCTGAAAAAGGTCTGTGTTGTGGGCGGCGGCGTGGGCTGCGCCATCGCCCTGCCCATTGCCAAGGAGCTGCACGACCAGGGCTGCACCGTCCACAGCGTCATCGGCTTCCGCAATAAGGATCTGCTCATCCTCGAGGACGAGTTCAACGCCTGCAGTGACGAGCTGCGCATTATGACCGATGACGGCAGCTACGGCACCAAGGGTGTGGTCACTGCCGCTCTGGACGAGCTGGTGGCCGCCGGCAACCAGTATGATTTGGTCATCACCATCGGCCCGCTGATTATGATGAAATTCGTTGTCAAGACCTGCCAGAAGCACGGGCTGAAGAGCATCGTCTCCATGAACCCCATTATGATCGACGGCACCGGCATGTGCGGCGGCTGCCGCCTGACCGTGGGCGGCGAGACCAAGTTTGCCTGCGTGGACGGCCCTGACTTTGACGGTGACCTCGTCGATTTCGACGAAGCCATGGCCCGCGGCACCATGTACCGCCCCTTTGAGGCAAAGGCCCGCGAGAAGGCCTGCAATCTGTTCAAGACTGAGGAGGCAAAGTAAGATGGCTTTCAATATGGATCCCAAAAAGTGCCCCATGCCCACCCAGGACCCCAACGTCCGCAACAAGAACTTTGAGGAAGTTGCACTGGGCTATACCGAAGAGATGGCCGTGAACGAGGCAAAGCGCTGCATCCACTGCAAGAATAAGCCCTGCCAGACCGGCTGCCCCGTGGGCATCGATATCCCCGAGTTCATCGGTCATGTGGCCGAGGGCGACTTTGAAGCCGCCTATCAGGTCATTGCCCGCTCCTCTTCCCTGCCCGCCGTCTGCGGCCGTGTCTGCCCCCAGGAGAGCCAGTGCGAGGGCAAGTGCACCCGCGGCATCAAGAACGAGCCCGTGGGCATCGGCCGCCTGGAGCGCTTTGTGGCCGACTGGCATCGTGAAAACGTCCACACCGCCCCCATCGTGCCCGCATGGAACGGCCACAAGGTCGCCATCATCGGTGCAGGCCCTGCCGGTCTGACCGCCGCAGGCGACCTGGCCAAGCTGGGCTATAAGGTCACCGTCTACGAGGCCCTGCATGTGGCCGGCGGCGTGCTGATGTACGGCATCCCCGAGTTCCGTCTGCCCAAGGCCATCGTGCAGCAGGAGATCGACGGCCTGAAGAAGATGGGCGTGGATTTTGAGTGCAACATGGTCATCGGCAAGGTGCTGACCATCGACGAGCTGATGGGCGAGTACGGCTACGAGGCCGTGTTCGTTGGCTCCGGTGCCGGTCTGCCCCGCTTCATGGGCATCCCCGGCGAGAGCCTGAAGGGTGTGTACTCCGCCAACGAGTTCCTGACCCGCTCCAACCTGATGAAGGCCTACCTGCCCACCAGCAAGACCCCCATCCGCACCGGCAAAAAGGTGGCCGTTGTGGGCGGCGGCAACGTGGCCATGGATGCTGCCCGCAGCGCCCTGCGTCTGGGTGCCGAGACCGTGTACATCGTCTACCGCCGCGGCATGGCCGAGCTGCCTGCCCGTAAGGAGGAGGTCGAGCACGCCGAGGAAGAGGGCATCATCTTCAAGACCCTGTGCAACCCCGTGGAGATCCACGCCAACGACGAGGGCTTCGTCAAGTCCATCACCTGCATTGAGATGGAGCTGGGTGAGCCTGATGCTTCCGGCCGCCGCCGTCCCATTGAAAAGAAGGGCAGCGAGTTTGAGCTGGATGTGGATACCGTGATCATGAGCCTGGGCACCAGCCCCAACCCCCTGATCCGCTCCACCACCCCTGGCCTGGAGACCAACAAGCACGGCTGCATCGTCACCGAGGGTGACGATGGCAAGACCAGCCGTGAGGGCGTGTACGCCGGCGGCGATGCCGTGACCGGTGCCGCCACCGTCATCAAGGCCATGGGTGCCGGTAAGGCAGCCGCCAAGGCCATGGACGAGTACATCCAGAATAAGTAAGGAACACTTCCCTTCTCCATAAAAAACAGGTGCACCTGAACGGTGCACCTGCATTTTTTTGCGCATCTCTATATTTTTAAGTCATTATGAGGCCCTGTTCCAGACAGTACCAATAGATGCCATCCTCCATCACGGTACGGCAGTGTGCGGCAGCAGCAGCCTTCAGCTTCTCAGAGGCATTGCCCATAGCCACACCGGTGCCCACAGCCCCAAACATCTCCAAATCATTGTTGCCATCTCCGAACGCCATGCTATCGGCTTTGGAGATGCCATAGAACTCCAACACCTTTTCCACGGCAATCCCCTTGCCGCCGCTGGCCGGAATGATGTCCACAGCCCGATTCCACCACGCCGCGATCTTTGCATGGGGTACATCCTTCAAAATAGCTGGGTACTCCTCTTCCCGGCCACCCATGAGCACCTGGAAAATTTCTCCCTTTGCCATCTCCTCAAAATCCTCAGCGATCTTCAACTCAACGCCGCCGATGGCAAAATACTCTTCCAGATCCGGTTCGGAGCCGTTGGCCGCCAGCCGGGTCGTGTTGGCCAGGGCAACGGGCCGTCCCAACGCCGCTGCGTTCCGGATGAGGGTAGCAACCTCCTCCGTAGGGATGGTGTTCTTGAAAATATCCTGCTCTGGAGTGAAGCAGTAGGAGCCGTTGTAGGTCAGGAAAGCATCAAAGGACACCCCCTCAAACTTCGGCACCTCCATAGGAGCCCGCCCGGTGGCGATGCAGAGACGGATGCCGTTCTGGTGCAGCCGCCGCAAGGCTTCCAGCGTGCGGGGCCGGGCAGCACCCTTCAGCGGCACCAGTGTTCCATCCACATCAAAAAAGATGATCTTCGGTTTATTCATATGCCTTCCCTCCGGTTGCCGGACAGCCAGGGCTTATCCTATGGATTCCCAGCTGTTTTATGGGAAAATTATAGCACGAAGGGGGCGTTTTTTCAAATGTATCCCACTCTTTATGCATCCTGCCCAAAAAACAGAGCAATATTTTGTCACTCAAACCTGGCGGAATCTGATTGATTTTGACTGATATTTTGCTATAATAAGGGGGCAAGGCGGTCATAACCCGCCAACGTCAATCAAAATCAATCATATAAATCGAACAAGGGGGAATGTTCCCGATGCTGGCAGAAGAACGATTCAGCCTGATCCTGGATCTGCTGGCGCGGCAGCGCACCGCCACCGTGCAGGAGTTGTGCGAGGCGTTGAACGCAAGCGAATCCACCATCCGGCGCGACCTGAACGAGCTGGACAAGCAGGGCAAACTGAACAAGGTGCACGGCGGGGCCACCCTGCCGGACAGCCCCTTCCACACCGACGAGCCCACCATGGCCGCCAAGGAAGAGCTGGCCGTCAGTCAGAAGCAGAGCATCGCCCAGGCGGCGGCAGAACTGATCCTGCCGGAAGATTTCATCTATCTGGATGCAGGCTCCAGCACGCTGGCTCTGGCACGGGCGCTGAGCGGCCCGGCCCTGAACGCCAGCTATGTGACCAACGGCGTGGCCCACGCCCGCCTGCTGGCCCAGAAAGGCTGCCGGGTGTTCCTGCCCGGCGGGCTGCTGCGGCCCCAGACCGAGGCCATCATCGGGGCGGCTGCGCTGACTGCCATCCAGCAGTACAATTTCACCAAAGCGTTCATGGGGGCCAACGGCGTGGCGCTGGATTCCGGCTTTACCACCCCAGACCCCGAGGAGGCCGCCGTCAAGGCTGCGGTCATCCGCCGGGCGCGGGAGACGTGGTTCCTGGTGGACGACACCAAATTCGCGCAGGTCTACCCCGCCGCCATCTGTGATCTGCACAGCGGTGCCATCCTGACGAACCGGTGCCCCAACCCCAAATACCGGCAATACACTCTGATAAAGGAGACCGAGGTATGATCTACACTGTAACGTTCAATCCTGCCATTGATTATGTCGTCCGTCTCGACAGACCTCTTGAGGTGGGCGAGGTGAACCGCGCCGCCGGGGAGGACTGCGTGCTGGGCGGCAAAGGCATCAATGTTTCCGGCGTGCTCCGGGAGCTGGGCTGTGAGAGCGTGGCTCTGGGCTTTGTGGCCGGTGAGACCGGTGCCTGGCTGGAGCGTGGTCTGGCCGCGCAGGGGCTCCGGACCGATTTCATCCATCTGGCCGAGGGCATGACCCGCATCAACGTCAAGATCAAGGCCGGCACCGAGACCGAGCTGAACGGCGCAGGCCCCAGCATCCCGGAAAGCGCCATGCAGCAGCTGGAAGCCCAGTTGGACACCCTGCAGCCTGACGACATCCTCATTCTGGCGGGCAGCATCCCCAAAAGCCTTTCCCAGAGCACCTACGAGCGGCTGCTGGCAGGGCTGGAGGGCCACGGCGTGCGGGCCGTGGTGGATGCCACCCAGGATCTGCTGGTCAACGTCCTCCCCTATCACCCCTTCCTGATCAAGCCCAACGATCACGAGCTGGGCGAGATCGTGGGCCGGGAGCTGAAAACGGACGAAGAGATCACCGCCGCTGCCCGCGCCCTGCAGGAAAAGGGTGCCCGGAACGTGCTAGTGAGCATGGCCGGAAACGGCGCTCTGCTGGTGGATGAGCACGGCGAGGTGCACCGCATCGGCTGCCCCAAGGGCAAGGTCGTGAACAGCGTAGGCGCAGGCGACAGCATGGTGGCCGGTTTTGTGGCAGGTTATCTGCAAAGCGGCAGCTATGAGCAGGCCCTCCGGCTGGGCACCGCCTGCGGCAGTGCCACCGCGTTCAGCCTTGGGCTGGCAACGAAAGAAAAAATCGCCGAACTGTTTGGTCAAATTTAAGGCAGCTCACCCTCTCCGTCATTGCTGACGAAGCTATCAGGCTTTGACTGAGAGGGCTGCACAGAGAGAGAAAGGAAAACCCTTATGCGCATTACGGAATTATTCACCGCAAAGTCCATCGAGCTGGATTCTGCGGCCTCCAACCGGGACGAGATCCTCTCCCGGCTGGTGGAACTGCAGGCCACCCACGGCAACATCACCGACACAGAAGCCTACAAGAAAGCGCTCTACGCCCGGGAAGATGAGGCTTCCACCTACGTGGACAACGGCATCACCGTTCCCCACGCCAAGACGAATGTGGTCACCCGGCCCAGCCTGGCCGCCCTGCGTCTGAGCACCCCGGTGCAGTACAACGCCGAAGATGACGGCAAGACCGACCTGCTCTTTGCCATTGCAGCCCCCGAAAACGGCAGCCTGCATGTGGATATGCTGGCCCGCATGATGCAGATGCTGATGAACGAGGACTTTGTGGAAAAGCTGAAGGCCGCCAAGACCCCCGCGAATTCCTTGCCCTCATCGACGCACAGGAGGAGGCCCAGTTCGGTGAGGAGAGCTTCACCCAGCAGGCTATCCCCCAGAGCGGCTACCGCATTCTGGCCGTGACCGCCTGCCCCAACGGCATTGCCCACACCTACATGGCCGCCGAGGCGCTGGCCAAGGCCGGTGACAAGCTGGGCCTGCCCACCAAGGTGGAGACCAACGGCTCCGATGGTGCCAAGAACGTGCTGACCCGCGCCGAGATCGCAGCCTGTGACGGCATCATCGTGGCTGCAGACAAGAATGTGGAGACCGCCCGCTTTGACGGCAAGCCCGTGCTGTTTGCCCGGGTGGATGACGGCATCCACAAGCCCGAGGAGCTGCTGAAAAAGGTGGCTCACGGTGAAGTTCCCGTGTATCACGCCAAGGGCGGTGCCGCCGCTGCCGAAGAGGAGACCTCCGGCGACAGCTTTGGCCGCAAGGTGTACAAAGACCTGATGAACGGCGTGTCTCACATGCTGCCCTTTGTGGTGGGCGGCGGCATTATGATCGCGCTGGCCTTCCTGCTGGACGATTACACCATCGATCCCTCCAACTTCGGCATGAACACCCCCATCGCCGCCTTCTTCAAGACGGTGGGCAGCGCCGCCTTTGGCTACATGCTTCCCATTCTGGCAGGCTTCATCGCCATGTCCATCGCCGACCGTCCCGGCCTGGCCGTGGGCTTTGCGGGCGGCGTGCTGGCCATGAACGGCACCAACTTTGCAGGACTTGCCAATGGTGAGACCACCGGCATCTCCGGCGGCTTCCTGGCCGCTCTGCTGGCCGGTTTCGTGGCCGGTTATGTGGTCGAGTTCCTGAAAAAGATCACCGAAAAGCTCCCCGCCAGCCTGAACGGCATCCGTCCCATGCTGATCTACCCGCTGGGCGGCATCCTTATCATCGGTGCCGTGATGTGCGGCATCAACCCGGTCATGGGCATGATCAACACCGCCATGACCAACTGCCTCAACGCCATGGGCGGCACCTCCAAGGTCCTGCTGGGTGCCATCGTTGCCGGTATGATGAGCATTGACATGGGCGGCCCCTTCAACAAGGCAGCCTACGTCTTTGGCACTGCCGCACTGGCCTCCGGCAACTACGAGGTCATGGCTGCTGTCATGGTGGGCGGCATGGTTCCTCCCATCGCGATTGCCCTCTCCACCACCTTCTGCCCCAAGAAGTGGACCCCTGACGAGCGCCGCAACGGCATCGTGAACTATGTCATGGGTCTGTGCTTCGTCACCGAGGGTGCCATCCCCTACGCCGCCGCCGACCCGCTGCGCGTCCTGCCCAGCTGTGTGGCCGGTGCCGCGCTGGCCGGTGCCCTCTCCATGACCTTCGGCTGCGCCCTGCGCGCTCCCCACGGCGGCATCTTCGTGTTCCCCGTGGTCGATCATGCCCTGCTCTACTGCATGGCTCTGGCCGCTGGCAGCGTGGTGGGTGCCGTGATCCTGAGCCTGCTCAAGAAGGACCGCACCGACGCGGCCTGATCTGCCATCCTCCTTCTTCCTTTACCATATAAAAAGGGCCCGTCTGCGCGCACCAAAATGCGGCAGGCGGGCCCTTTCGTGTTTATCCCTTGATGATCCGGAGCAGGGTCTTGTCCAGCTGGATGGTGCGGTTCCATGGGTTCAGGATGATTCCCTGGATCTCCGGCACCTGCAGTGCGGCATCCAACAGCTTTTCAAGCTCCACCAGAAAGGTGGACTGCACCGCTTCCGCACCCTTCATCTCCTCTTCAAAGCTGGTAAAGGCATACCACCAGCTGGCCCCATCGGCCGTGCGGAGGGCCCGCAGCTGCATCTGCTCACTGGCCGGGTTCGGCTCCACCGCCACCACGACCTGTCCGTTTTCCCGCATCCGCCGCCGGATCACGGTCAGGGTATGCGCCAGCTGCTCCTGTGTGGGCTCCTGCTGTAACTGGTAAACCGCCTGTTCGATCTTCTCGTTGCCGTTCAGGCCCTCGTCCTTCTTCTGCGCCATAAGCTCTCCCGTTCTTTTCGTTTATGTTTTATGCTTGTATTATATCCGGACTTTACGAAAAATGGAAGCGCCGACCAGAGATTCTTTCTTTTTTCGTCTGCTTTCGGGTGTTTTTTCAAAAATCAGTAGCCCCCGCCCCGAAAAAGTGTTACAATATTTTCGTCTGGTATCATTTCAGAAACAACAGGACGCGCCGCTTTTCCGTGAGCCGTTTTGTCGGAATGGGAGAGATAAGGTAATGAAACGAATCCTTCGTTCTGCCGTCAGTCTGCTGCTGTGCGCCGCCGTGGCGCTGGGCGGCACTGCCTGCGGCCGAAGCAAGCTGCCCACCACCATCACGATCTGGACCTACTACAACGGCGATCAGCTGGAATGCTTCAACCAGCTGGTGGAGCAGTTCAACTCCACCGTGGGCAAAGAGAAGAACATCCGGGTCGAAAGCTCCAGTCAGGGCAGCGTGAACGACCTGGAGACCAGCGTGCTGGCCGCCGCCGAGGGCAAGGTGGGTGCCGAGAAGCTGCCCAACATCGTCTCCTCCTACGCGGACACCGCCTTTACGCTGGATCAGATGGGCCTTGCCGTTGACCTGAGCCCCTACCTGACCGAAAAAGAGAAGTCTACCTATATCGCCGGGTTTCTCGAAGAGGGCGACCTGATGAACAACGGGGAGCTCAAGGTCTTTCCCATAGCAAAGTCCACCGAGCTGCTCTACCTGAACACCACCGACTTTGCCCCCTTTGCCGAGGCCACAGGCGTGACCTATGCGGATCTTTCCACTGTGGAGGGGCTGAACGAGGCCGCACACAAATACTACGACTGGACCGATGCCCAGACGGCTGCGCCCAACGACGGCAAGGCCCTGTATGGCCGCGACGCGCTGACCAATTACCTGCTCTGCGGCGCACAGGAACTGGGTACGACCATCTTTGATGCCGAGAACGGCGTGATGACCCTGCACTTTGACAAGCCGACCCTCCGCAGGCTGTGGGATAACTACTATGTCCCCTACATCAAGGGCTGGTGCAGTGCCAGCGGCAAGTTCCGCAGCGACGATATCAAGATCGGCAGCCTGCTGGCCTATGTCGGTTCCTCCTCCAGCGCTTCCTTCTTCCCCACCCAGGTGCTGACCAGCGACACCGAGAGCCACGGCATCGAGATGGCCGCGCTGCCCTGCCCCAGCTTTGCAGGCTGTGAGCCGGTGGCCGTCCAGCAGGGGGCCGGCATGGTAGTCATCCCGGGCACCGAGGACGAGATCAGCGCCTGCGTTGCCTTCCTGAAATGGTTCACCCAGCCGGAAAACAACCTGCAGTTCTCGGTGCAGTCCGGCTATATGCCCGTGACCTATGCCGCCAACAGCATATCCGCCCTTGAGAACAGCGGCCTGACAGTCTCCGAGCGTATCCACAAGGTGCTGAGCCTGTCCATTGATGCCATCGAGCGCAGCAAGCTCTACACCACCCATGCCTTCCCGGATGCCCTGCGCGCCCGCAATACCCTGCAGTACGCGCTGGAGGACCTTGTCACTGCCGACCGTGCCACGGTGCTGGAGCGGCTGGCTGCCGGGCAGACCCCCGAGGAAGCCGAAGCCGAGTTCCTGACCGATGCCTATTTTGATGCCTGGTACGACCAGACTCTGGCCGCTCTCAGCGCCTTTGCGGGCTGAGATGCCCTTGGAACAACCACAAAAGGAGAGCCCTTCAGATGCAGAACCGCAAGCCGCACAGACAAAAGGCCCCTCAGACGGGCCATTCTATCTTCGGCACCATCCTTTTCTCCCTGCTGGCTGTGCTGGCGGTGGAGATCCTGCTGCTGACCTTTGCCGCCCACGCCACCCGGCTTGGCCCCCAGCTGAACCAGAACGCCGAGGATATCCTTGCCATGCAGGTGGACAACCGCAGCCGGTATCTTCAGTCCATCCTCCATGATGCGCAGGAGCTGACCAGCCTTTCCGATGCCATCAATGGCCTGACCCAGCAGCTTCTGGACGAGGGAGAGATCAGCCTGAGCACGCTGGACAGCAGCAGCGACGCGGCCTATCCCCTGCTGGAAGCCGCCGCGCCGGAGCTCATCAGCACCCTGCGCATCAAGTCGGTGACCGGCGTGTTCCTTATCCTGAACACCCATGATCTGGATAAGCGGAAGCAGGACAGCCTCATGCCCGCCATCTACCTGCGGGATCTTGACCCGGATGCCGCTCCCTCCCAGCGCAACGCCGACTTGACCTTTGTGCGGGCACCGGCCCAGCTGGTGCAGTCCCTCTCCATTGCCACGGACAACAGCTGGTCCCCCACCATCCGCTACCGGGCACTGGGAAACCGTGGCTTCCTTTATCCCCCTTTTCAGGCCGCCTATAAAGACGGAGCCAGCCTTGCCGCCTCCGATTATGGCCACTGGACCTCACGATCCTATCCGATTCCCGGAGACACCCACGAGGCCATTGCCTACAGCCAGCCCCTGATCCTGCCGGACGGCACCGTTTACGGCGTGATCGGCGTGGAGCTGCTGGCCGACTACCTGTGGGAGAATCTGCCCTGCTCTGAGCTGCAAAACAACGGCACCTATTTCCTTGCCGTAACCGGTACGGAGGAGCTCTCTGCCTCTGAACTGCAGCTGCGTCCGGTGCTCCGTTCCCACTGCGACGGGCAGCCGGGTTCTGCGGACGAAAGCCTTACGCTGCGCCTCCACAGTGCCCAGACCCGCCGCTACCTCTTCAGCGATGCCCTCTACATTGCCTCGGTCTCCCCCTTGAACCTCTACAGCCGGAACGCTCCTTTCTCGGGCGAGCACTGGCTTCTCGTGGGCTCTGTTCCCGCGGTGCAGCTCTTTGCTTTTGCCCAGCGGCTGCAGCAGCTGCTCTCCTTCATCATTCTGATCACGCTGGCCGTTGGCTTTGTTTGCAGCTGGCTGATCAGCAGGCGGCTGGCCCGGCCCGTTGCCAAGCTCTCGGCTGAGGTAGCCGCTGCCGAAGCGGATTCCTCCGCCATCCCGCATCTGTCCGCCACCGGCATCAGGGAGCTGGATCAGTTTTCCTCCGCCTTTACCCAGTTGAGCAAAGACGTGCTGGACTCCTCCACCCGCTTTTTGCGCATTATGAAATTGGCCAGCGCGGAGCTGGGCGGCTATGAGCTGCGTGATGACAGCGTTTATGTGACTGACAACTTCTTCTCCATGCTGGGCCTTGCACAGGAGCAGCCCGATCCGCTCACGCCAAAGGCTTTCCGCGCCCTGATGGGCACACTGGAGCAGCGGTGGTTCTACCGCCTGTCCCCGGCCAACAACAAGGTCTTTGCCATCCCCCAGCCCGACGGCAGCACCCACTACATCACCCTGCGTGTCACCCATATCCTGGGCGAAAACGCCTCCGAGGTGGGTCTTGCTGAGGATATGACCACCACGGTGCTGGAGCAGCAGCGCATTGAGCACGAGCGCGATTACGATACCCTGACCGGCCTGTACCGCCGCCGTGCCTTTGACCGCGCCTGTGACGCGCTGTTCCAGCAGCCCGAAAAGCTGGGCTGTGCCGCCCTGCTGATGATGGATCTGGACAACCTCAAGCAGATCAACGACACCTACGGCCACGACTGGGGCGACCAGTACATCCGCCAGACCGGCCAGTGCTTTGCGGCCAATACGCCCGCCAACACCATCTGCTCCCGCCTTTCGGGCGATGAATTCCTGATCTTCTTCTATGGCTACCAGGATCAGGCACAGCTCCGCGACCAGCTGGAGCTGCTGAGTGCCGCCCTGCAGCGCAGCGTGTCCATCCTGCCCAACGGCAAGCAGCTGCACATCAGCATCTCGGGCGGCATCGCTTGGTACCCCACAGACGGCCACGACCTGCTCACCCTGAAAAAATATGCCGACTTTGCCATGTATCAGGTCAAGCATTCCCACAAGGGCCGCATGTGTGATTTTGATATCGGCAGCTACCATCAGGAGGCATACGCCGCCCAGACCCAGCAGGACTTTGAGCGCCTGCTGCGGGAGGAACTGGTGACCTACCACTTCCAGCCCATCTGCTCTGCCCGCAGCGGCCGGATCGCAGCCTACGAGGCCCTCATGCGGGTCGATCTGCCCACCCTGCACTCCCCCGCTCAGGTCATGCAGCTGGCCCATGAGACGGGCCGCCTGTATGAGATTGAACGGATCACTGTGTTCCATTCCAGCAAGATCTTCCAGCGCATGCAGGCACAGGGCCTGTTCCAAAGCGATGCCCTGCTCTTCATCAACTCCATCGCCAATGTCAGCCTGACGGTTGAGGATGTGGAGGAATATGCTCAGCGCTACCCCGAGCTGCTCAAGCGGCTGGTAGTGGAGATCACTGAACAGGAGGATCTGGACCACGCATGTCTGGAGCGGAAGCGGAACGTTCCGGGCTTCTCCGGCTCCTTTGCGCTGGATGACTACGGCAGCGGCTACAGCAACGAGCTGAACCTGCTGGAACTCTCGCCCCGGTATATCAAGATCGACATTTCCATTGTGCGCGGGATCGACACCGACCGTGATAAGCAGCAGATCGTCTCCAACATTGTGGCTTACGCCCACGCCCGCAGTATGCAGCTCATCGCCGAGGGCATTGAGACTGAGGCCCAGCTGCGCACCGTCATCGGTCTGGGCGTGGACCTGCTGCAGGGCTACTACCTCAGCCGCCCGCCGCAGTGCCCGCCCCCATTGCACCGGCACGCGCAGGGCGGTGATCGACCAGCTCGAACACCAGCGGTTTGATCCTCTCGGTTTATGATCTTTCCGGCTCCCCTGTGGGGGAGCCTTTTGTGACCCCATTCAGAGAAAGGAGACACGATGAACCACGAATCCAGTTCCGCTCTCCCCGCCGCCATCCGGGTGCGGGGCGCGCGGGTGCACAACCTGAAGAACATCGACGTAGATGTGCCGCTCCACAAGATCGTCGGCATTGCGGGCGTGTCCGGTTCCGGCAAGTCCTCGCTGGCGCTGGGTGTCCTCTACGCCGAGGGCTCCCGCCGCTATCTGGAGGCCCTTTCCACCTATACCCGCCGCCGGATGACCCAGGCCGAAAAGGCGCAGGTGGACGAGATCCGCTATGTTCCCGCCGCACTGGCCCTCCACCAGCGGCCCGGCGTGCCCGGAATGCGTTCCACCTTTGGCACCATGACCGAGCTTTTGAACAGCCTGCGCCTGATGTTCTCCCGGCTGTCCCACTATCCCTGCCCCGCCTGCGGCTGCATGGTGCCGCCCAGCCTGAACATTGCGGCCGAGATCCCGCTCTACTGCCCCCGGTGCGGCGCGCAGGTGCCGGTGCTGGGCGCGGAGCAGTTCGCCTTTAACAGCACCGGAGCCTGCCCAGACTGCGAGGGCACCGGCATCGTGCGGGTGGTGGACGAATCCACTCTGGTGCCGGACGAGAGCCTTTCCATCAACGAGGGCGCGGTGCTGCCCTGGCAGACCCTGATGTGGTCGCTGATGAAGGAGATCGCCGAAAAGATGGGCGTGCGCACCAACGTACCTTTCCGGGAGCTGACCCCGGAAGAGCGCGACATGGTGTTCCACGGCCCCGCCAAAAAGGTGCACCTGCTCTACCAGAACAGCAAGACCGGCGCGGCGGGTGAAATGGATTTCACCTACTTCAACGCCGTTTATACCGTAGAGAACGCTCTTGCCAAGGTGACGGATGAAAAGGGCATGAAGCGGGTGGAACGGTTCCTGAAGCAGGGCCCCTGCCCCGCGTGCGGCGGCTCCCGCCTGAACGCCGCGGCCCGGGCTCCCCGGCTGCGGGGCATCGGGCTGGCCGATGCCTGCCGCATGACGCTGGACACGCTGGTACATTGGGTGGAGGGGGTACCCGCCTCCCTGCCCGTGGAGATGCGCCCCATGGCTGAGAGCATCTGCGAGTCCTTTCAGGCCACCGCCGCCCGCCTGCTGGATCTGGGGCTGGGCTACCTCTCCCTTGACCGGGAGGCCGCCACCCTTTCCACAGGGGAGCGCCAGCGGGTGCAGCTGGCCCGCTCGGTGCGCAACCGCACCACCGGCGTGCTCTATGTGCTGGACGAGCCATCCATCGGCCTGCACCCCTCCAACATCGAGGGCCTGCGGGGCGTGATGCACGACCTGATCGCGGACGGCAACTCCATCGTGCTGGTGGATCACGACACCGAGATCCTGCGGGATGCCGACTGGCTCATTGAGATGGGTCTCGGTGCCGGTGAAAACGGCGGCACCATCCTGACACAGGGCACTGTGGAGCAGGTGGCCCAAAGCCCGGCCTCCCGCATCGGGCCCTTCCTTGCCGACCTGCACACCCTCTCAGCCCGCACCCGCACCCCGGAAGCGGAGCTCTTTGCGCTGGGCACCATCACCCTGCGCACCCGGGCCGTCCACACCGTCAAGCCATTGGAAGTCCGGCTGCCCAAGGGGCGGCTCATCGCGGTGACCGGCGTGTCCGGTTCCGGCAAGACCACGCTGGTGCTGGAAAGCCTGATCCCCGCACTGGAGGCCGCCGCCAAGGGCGAAGCTCTGCCCGCCCATGTGGAAAGCATCACTGCACCGGGCATTGCGCAGGTCAAGCTCATTGACGCAACGCCCATCGGCATCAATGTACGGTCCACGGTGGCCACCTATGCCAATGTCCACGATGAGCTGCGCAAGATCTACGCCCGCTCTCCCCTTGCCAGGGAGAAGGGCTACAAGGCGGGCGATTTTTCCTACAACACGGGCCGCCTGCGCTGCCCCGGCTGCGACGGCACCGGCACCATCAGCCTGGACATCCAGTTCCTGCCGGATGTGGAGATCACCTGCCCGGACTGCGGCGGCTCCCGCTACCAAAAGGATGCCGCCGCCCTTTACCGCACTCGGAAGGACGGCACCCAGGCCGAGAGCCTGCCCCGCCTGATGGAGATGAGCGTGGACGAAGCCCTTGCCGCCTGTGCCGACCTCAAGCTGGTGGCCAGCCGGCTGCAGACCCTTTCCAACCTGGGGCTGGGCTACCTGACTTTGGGCGAGGCCACCCCCAGCCTTTCGGGCGGGGAGGCCCAGCGGCTCAAGCTCGCCAGCGAAATGGGCAAAGGGCAGGCCGACACCGTGTTTGTATTCGACGAGCCCACCATCGGCCTGCACCCGCTGGATGTGCGTACTCTGCTGGGCGTGTTCCAGCGTCTCATTGACAGCGGGGCCACTGTGGTGGTCATTGAGCACGATCTGGATGTGATCCGCAACGCCGACTATCTCGTGGACCTTGGCCCCGGCGGCGGCGAGAGCGGCGGACGCATTGTGGCCTGCGGCACACCGGAGCAGGTGGCCGCCGATCCCGCCAGCATCACCGGAAAATATCTGCACCTGTAAACCAAGAGGGAGAGCCCCGCAAGGAGCTCTCCCTCTTACTATTTTATTCTGCCTTTTTCGGGTAGCGGACGAGGTCATACAGCGTGCCGCCCGGCCCCAGGTCGCGCGTACCGTAAAGTTTCATGCCCAGGTGGACATACTTATCGCACTTGGATTTTGCATCGGTGTCCAGCACCACGGGAATGCCCAGCCGGTCGCCTTCGGCAAAGGCAAGATCCATGACCTTGCGCATATAGCCCTGCCCCTGATAAGCTTCCCGCACGCAGACCATGCCCACATAGATGCAGGGCTTTTTCTCCTTATTCAGCACATCTTCCAACGAGGGCCCGGCCTTGGAGAGCATCCGTGCAAAGTGAAACAGCTCCCCCAGGCTCTTGGATTGCAGCATCCCCCGCAGCAGGATCCGCGCCGCCTTGAAACTGACCTTCTGCCCCGGCAGCTTGTAGGCAATGTAGCCCTCGCCACGCTCACTGGTGGTGTGCAGAAAGCCGTCTGTCAGCACGCACCGCACAAAGCCGCAGATGTAGGTCACAACCGCTTCCTTGTCACGGAACCAGCTGGCCATGCCCTTTTCTTCGCCGTAATCATAATAGCCAAAGGCGTGGCCAATGTCCTGGATGTGCTGCTCACTGATCTCTTTTACCAGCATAAACTTCCTCCTCATTTCTCCCTGCACCCGGGCTTTTCCGCAGAGCTGAGTATGAGTTATATAAAACTAACCGAAGTATAGCATAGCTGTGAAGCGATTGCAAGGTGGGGTCGCGTTTTCTCGTGAGTAAAAAGACCCCCGGAAAGAACAGCCTTTTGCGCCTCTGTTCTTCCCAGGGGTTATAATTATACTTTTTTGTATCAGACTGCAACTCGACCTTCAGCCCTGCCCTGCGAAATATAATGCTCGTAGTATTTTACGTTGTCATCGCCAAACACTGCCACCAAATCAGGGTTGTTCGCCTTATAGGCGCTTAGGTTGAATCCCATGCTTCCCTGTCGGCCTTCTTTCATGCCGCTGGAAATAAAGTGTTCAAAAAGTGCTTTCTGGTTTGTGCCGATTATATCCGCAAGGTCGGGGTTGAGACGCAAATAATCCTGATAGTTGTAGACAGCATCATTTTGCGCAAGCTGCTGAGCAAACGGAGGGTTTTGCAAAGTCATACCACGATACTTTGAGTTCACATTTGTGACCGTCTCTGCGCTTCCGTCCATGTAAGTTATGACGACTTTATCCACTGCAAGATAATCAATCGACCAGTCTCTCCACCATACGTCAGAAAATTCACAACCACTGTAGTCAAACATCGCGTTCTGGATTTCATCTTCGCTCAAATAAGTATAGCTTTCAGGATTGTTTTCATCTGGTTTTACAAAGAGATTACCGTATGCATCCTGATATACGAACTGAATGCCATCGGCTGCAGCAATCGCATACGGAACTATTTTATAATGCCGAAACGGGCTATCCTCTCTTGCATTGCTTTGAACCATCCATTCAAAATCTACATTTTTTCCAAGGCTGAACGGCTCCAACGGCCCTACCATTGTCAATTTTTTCGTTGGAAACATCGAGGCTTTATCACCTACACGATTATATGCTGATACATACCAATCTGCGTATTTAATCGCTTTACTGGAATTAACTCGAAAATATATAATCGGTTTCGATACCATAGGCTCATCCCATATGGCATATAAGCCCATTAGCTCTATGCTCGGTTTCTTTGCCGCAAATGCTGTTCCACACAAACATGCGCATAGAACTGCCAACGTACAAAACAACGCTGCAATTTTCTTTCTCATCATTCTTCCTCCTGTCTCTGCTCAAGTGTCGTGCAGTTTTATCGTAATAAAATTATACCACCTAAAAAACCGCCTATCAATCCCTGAAACTTGCTATTCATGCAAATTTCAGGACATTTCACGCAGAGACAAGCAAAAACAGCCAGAAAAAGCGCACTGGCCTTTTCTGGCTGCAAACAAAAAATCGAATTCTATTTTATCAGGTATCCTGCAGTTCCCCGCGGCTGGCGGCCTTGAGGTAAGCAAAGATGAAGCCGTCCAGATCACCATCCATCACGGCATCGACATTGCCGGTCTCGTAGTTGGTGCGGTGATCCTTGACCATGGTGTAGGGCATGAACACATAGCTGCGGATCTGGTGGCCCCAGGCGATCTCATTCTGCACGCCCTTGATGTCGTCGATCTTGTCCATGTGCTGCTGCTTTGCGATCTGATACAGCTTTGCCTTCAGCATTTCCATGGCGTAGTCACGGTTCTGGAACTGGCTGCGCTGGGTCTGGCAGCTGACCACGACGCCGGTGGGCTTGTGGATCAGACGGACAGCGGAAGAGGTCTTGTTGATGTGCTGGCCGCCTGCACCGGAGGAGCGGAACACCTGCATCTCGATGTCCTCAGGGCGGATGTCCACCTGAATGGTGTTGTCCAGTTCGGGCATCACTTCCAGAGAGGCAAAGCTGGTCTGGCGGCGGGCGTTGGCATCAAAAGGAGACACGCGGACCAGACGGTGCACGCCGTTCTCGCTCTTCAGCAGACCGTAGGCGTTGGCACCCTTGACCATCATGGAAGCGCTCTTCATGCCGGCCTCATCGCCATCCTGATAATCCAGCACCTCCACGGTCATGCCGTGTGCCTGTGCCCACTTGTTGTACATGCGGTAGAGCATCTCGGCCCAGTCCTGTGCCTCGGTGCCGCCGGTACCGGCGTGGAAGGTCAGGATGGCATTGCTGTGGTCGTACTCACCATTCAGCATGGTCATCAGCTGCAGCTCGTCCACGGCCTTGCCCACGGCGTTCACGGCTTCCTCTGCCTCGGGCACCATATCGGGGTCGTACTCCTCGTCCAGCATCACCAGCATGGTCTCGGCATCATCGTACAGGCCCTGCAGCTTTTCAAAGCGGTTCAGCTTGCCCTTCAGGTCGCCCACTTCATCAAAGACCTTCTTGCTCAGCTCAGCGTCATCGTAAAAGCCGGGGCGGCTCATGGTGTGCTCCAGCTCCTGCACGCGCTTGCGGGAAGCGTCGATGGCCAGCGCTTCCTCCAGGTCCTTCACAGCGGTGCCGTAATCGGCCAGCTGCACTTTCAGTTCGTCAGTAGTAATCATATTTTAAGAATCCCTCAAAAGATACAGTTTATACACAGATACTTCATTAGTATACCCAGAATCCATGATAAAGTAAAGAGGAAAAATACTCAACCTACTGGAATTTTGAAGATTTTTGCCTTTTCTTTTCTCTTTTAAGGGAGTATAATAAGTTCAACTAGCATACCGGGAGGATCTTATGCCCAAATATTATGGCTGCCCCTGTGAGGGCTGCGGCAAGCCGCTGACACTGCAGGACGATATCGTTGTCTGCCCCGACTGCGGCGCGCCTTATCACCGCGATTGTTATGAAAAGCTCGGCCGCTGCATCCATGCCCCGGCCCACGCCGCCGGATACGAGTGGAAGTTCCCCTATCAGGAAAGTGAGCTGTGCACCTGCCCTGCCTGCGGCGAGCGCACCCTGCGCAGTGAATCTGTCTGCCGCTGCTGCGGTGCGGCCCTGCCCCCGGAGGGGGCACAGGAACCCGCCGACCGTGCCGATTCGGATGAGCACAGCGAGGAGTTTGATTACTCCACCTTTTACCGCCAGTTCCAGGAGACCGGGGCCCCGCAGGTAGACCCGCTGCGCCAGACCTATCAGGCGGCTTTTGGCAAGGAAGAGGTCATGGACGGCATCCCCTGCAAGGACTGGGCGGATTTCATCGGCCCGGCTTCCCCTGCCTACCTGAGTGCCTACTGCCGGATGCAGCTGTCCCACACCAAGACCTCCATGAGCTTTTCGGCCATGCTGTTCGGCCCGTTCTATTTCTTCTACCGCAAGGCGTGGAAGCCCGCGTTCGCCTTTCTGGCCGCCGAGCTGGTGCTGGCCCTGCCCACCTTCATTGACCTTTTGCAGGTCACGGACAGCAGCTTAGCCCCAGGGCTTTCCACCTCCACCCTGCTCACCCTTTCCCGGGTCTGCTCGGTGCTCAGCTTTCTGCTGATGATCGTGCGCGGCCTGTATGGCAAGTGGCTCTACCGCCAGAGTGCCGCCGAGAAGATCCGCCGCATCCGCGCGGAGTTCCCGGACGCGGCACAGCGCAAAGCCGTGCTCTGCGCGCAGGGCGGCACCAGCTGGGCCGCCGTGCTCGGCTGTCTGGTCCTGCTCATGGTCATTGGCAGCGCGTTCACCCTGCTGCTTGGCCCCAATGTGGATGCCCTGATCCATCTGGTCTACGGCTGAGCGTTCAGCCTGAAATGATATGATGAAGGAGTTCCGAACCATGAAAAAAGTTACGAAGGCTGTCATCCCTGCCGCTGGTCTGGGCACCCGTGTGCTGCCCGCCACCAAGGCCATGCCCAAGGGGATGCTCCCCATCGTGGATAAGCCCGCCATCCAGTATCTGGTGGAGGAAGCCGTCAAGTCCGGCATCACGGACATTCTGATCATTCTGGGCCGCAGCCAGAGCATCATCGAGGATCACTTTGACCGCAGCCCCGAGCTGGAAGAAAAGCTGGCCGCCCCCGGCAAGGAAAAAATGCTGGAGGAGTGCCTGGGCATCTCGAACCTTGCCAACATCTTCTTTGTGCGCCAGAAGCAGACGCTGGGCCTGGGCCACGCCGTGAGCATGGCAAAGGCCTTTACCGGTGACGATCCGTTCGTGGTCATCTACGGCGACGACGTGATCTGGGGCGAGGACCCTGTCTGCGCCCAGCTCATCCGCGCTTATGAGGAGTTCGGCCGCCCGGCCGCGGGTGTCTCCGCTGTGCCCTGGGCCGATGTGAGCCGCTACTGCAGCCTGAAGACCACCCCCATCCACGACAACTATTTCTTTGTGGATGACATGATCGAGAAGCCCAAAAAGGGCCAGGAGTTCAGCAATTACTCCATTCTGGGCCGTGTGCTGCTGACCCCTGAGATCTACGATATCCTCGCCCACACCAAACCCGGTGCAGGCGGCGAGATCCAGCTGACCGATGCCATGGCCGAGTATGCCCGCAACTGCGGCGGCATGACCGCCGTGGAGTTCACCGGCACCCACTACGACATGGGCAACAAGCTCCGCGTGGTGGAGGCTCAGGTGGAGCTGGCATTGCAGCACCCCGAGATCGGCGAGGCTTTCCGCGCCTACCTGAAGGAGTTCTGCAAGACCCTGTAACTGTCACTTTCCTTTCCATGACCCAAGACCGCTCTGCCCCCGGGCAGGGCGGTCTTTTGCTGCAATAACCCCGGCAAGGAATTGGTTGATACAAAACAGTTCCTGCGGTATACTGGAGTGGATTGTTTTTATGTAAAGATCGTGTCAAAGAGAAAGCGAGGTTTTTTCATGGCAAATGCCGACCGCAGCGCGGAGCAGTTCCGCAAAATGACGGAGACCCCCATCCCGAAATTGATCCTGAGTCTGGCGGCTCCCACGATATTGAGCATGCTCATCACCAGCATCTATAATCTGGCCGATACCTTTTTTGTGGGCCAGATCTCCACCAGTGCATCCGGCGCGGTGGGCATCGTTTCCAGCCTGATGGCCATTCTCCAGGCGCTGGGCTTCATGCTGGGCCACGGCTCCGGCAGCATCATCAGCCGCAGCCTGGGCAGCCAGAACACCGATGCTGCCACCCGGTTTGCTTCCACCAGCTTCTTCACGGCACTGGTGTTCGGCGGCATCATCACAGCGGCAGGCCTGCTCACCCTGCCCGATTTTATGATGCTGCTGGGCAGCACCGAGACCATCCTGCCCCATGCCTGTGCCTACGCGCGGTACATCCTGCTGGCCGCTCCCATTATGATGTCCAGTCTGGTGATGAACAACATCCTGCGCTATGAGGGCAAGGCCAGCTTTGCCATGATCGGCCTGGTCACCGGCGGCCTGCTGAACATTGCGCTGGACCCGCTGTTCATCTTTGGGCTGGGCATGGGCACCGCCGGTGCGGGCCTTGCCACGGCCCTGAGCCAGACCATCAGCTTCTGCATCCTGCTGTCCATGTTCCTGCGGGGCAAAACGGTCAGCCAGTTCCGGATCACGGCAGTCACCCACAGCCCGGCGGAGTTCGGCACCATCCTGATGACTGGTATGCCCAGCTTTGGCCGTCAGGGCCTGAACAGCATTGGCGGAATGCTGCTGAACATCGCCGCCCGCGGCTATGGCGACGCTGCCGTGGCCGGCATGAGCATCGTTTCCCGCATCTTCATGTTCATCATCTCGGTGGCCATCGGCACCGGTCAGGGCTTTCAGCCGGTGGCAGGCTTCAACTATGGTGCCAAAAAGTACCACCGGGTGCAGCAGGCCTGCCTGTTCACCATGGCAGCCAGCTTCTGCTTCCTCTCTGTCATTCTTACCGTCTGCTGGTTCAATGCCGAGACCCTCATCCGCCTTTTCCGCGATGATCCCGAAGTCACCGCCGTGGCCCTGCCCGCCTTCCGCTTCCAGTGCTTTGCCATGCTGCTGCAGCCCGTGATTGTGGCGGGCAACATGCTGTTCCAGTCCATCGGCAAATCGGGCCGGGCCACCTTTCTGGCCTGCTGCCGTCAGGGCGTGTTCTTCATCCCGCTCATCCTCACCCTGCCCCGGGCCTTTGGGCTGCTGGGTGTTGAGATCTGCCAGCCCATCGCCGATGTGCTGACCTTCTTTGTCACCGTGCCCTTCCTCTTCCCCTTCCTGCGTCAGCTGGTGCGGATGGACGAAGCCGAGGCTGCCAAGGCCTGAAGCGCCCCTGTAACAAAACTGTAACCATGACCGGACGTTCGATTGCAATTGAACGTCCGGTTTATTCGTATTATAATCAGGATAGGAAAGTTAAATTCTGCCAAACCTGTGAGGTACGCTTATGAAACGTTCTGTTCTCCGCATCGGCTGTGCAGTGCTCAGCCTGTCTGCCGCGGCAGGGCTGCTGGCCTCCTGCTCCCTGCTGCCTCCGGCCTCGCCCCTGCCCGATTCCAAGCCCGCGCAGGCTGAGGAAGCGCCCGGCCCTGCTGCAGCTTCACTGGACGACGGCAAGCTGCGCATCCTGTACAGCAACGGCTCCAACGGCGGCAATACCGTGCTCTGCGGCAATACCGTGTTGTATCAGGCCGCCAGCAGCGAGACCGTGTATCTGGTGCCGGATACCCTGACCGGCACGGCCCGCTACTATATGCGGCAGTGGTCAGACCCCGGCGCACCCACCGGCCGGGTCTGTGCCCTGTATGACCGAGACGGCAAAGAGGTCCTGACCTTTGACCGGGCCTACGATGCCGCCCTGACCGGCACGCTGCTGGTGCTGACCACCCCGGAGGAGTTTGCCTACTCCCCCGCGCTGCACCACGCCGCCGGAGACTGCCGGGTGCTGGACCTTGCCACCGGCGAGGAGCTGACCGTGCCGGAAAATACCTACGGCTGCAGGATCGCAGGGGAAACGCTGGCGTTCAACCTGTGCAACGCCCCAGCTCAGGCCCTGGACGAGAACACCTGGGGCGATGACCTGACCCGCTATTACGCGCTGCAGATCCAGGACCGGGACGGAAACCGGATCCGGCAGGAGCCGCTGTGCGCCGCCGTGAGCCTGAGCTACTCCTACAACGAGATCTCGTCCCCGGCAGATTGGCTGGAACTGGACTATTACTCCGAAGACGAGGACATGGTGATCGACCATATCAGCCTGTACAGCACCGCCACCGGCGAGGAGCTGACCGGATTCCAGCAGTACACCGGCGCGGGTACGGTCTGCCTGTACAACAGCGGCCGATATCAGCTGGTCGATCTGGCCAGCACCGAACAAAGCGCGGTGCTCTGTGAGTTCGATGAGCCGGTGCGGTATTACCTGCCCGGTGCTGCCATCACAGAGCCGGAGGCATCCGGGCGGTACCGCTTCCACGATCTGCTTACCGGCGAGGAAAAGGAACTTTACGATGTGGGCACCGACGATGCCACGCTGGCCATCTACGCCCTGGACGGCACCGTGCGGGTGTTCGACCGGCAGACCGGCGTGCTGCTGACCGACACCGCCATCGACCCGGTGGAGAACCAAGTGCGGGCCCATATCTATGCCGAAAACGGCTGGGTCTGGGTCGCGCAGGACGACAACGACAACTATGTGAACACGGCCATCCAGATCTGTGGGCCGGACGGCACCCACAAAACGCTGGATCCCCGCACGCTGGAAGAAACCTACACCCATTATTATCCCCTGTTTTCCACAGCCGATGGACTCTATTTCTACGGCTGCTGCAACGGCCCCGGCAGCAGCTGGCTGTATGACATCCTGGACAGCGACGGCAATGTCGTCGTGGGCGGGCTGCGCAGCTGCAGCACCTATTATGCCGACAGAGCCAACGGCCTGCCCGAGGGCGTGTTCGCCGCCGTCAAGGGCTTTGAGAGCGGCTGGATGGACCTGACCGGCCAGTGGCTCTACGCCGAGAGCATCTTCGCTTCCAGCAACGACGAAATGGACAACGGTTTTTTCTAAGGAGGTTTTTCCATGCGTACTGTCAAAATTTCCCGCCGCGCGTTCCTGACCGGTCTGGGTCTGGCATCCACCGCCGCCCTGCTCTCCGCCTGCAACACCGTGCCTGCCTCCTCTGATTCGGGGGCGGCACCGTCTCAGCCTGATTCTGAGGCACCCTCCTCTTCTGCCGCCAGTGAAATGCCCGCACAGCCCATCCTGAGCGTGGATGAATTTCCCATTACGGATGGCAGCACAGCCTGCATCCCGCTGATCGCGCAGATCATGGCCGACACCACCGGGCTGGATCTGGAGACCGCCCGGAGCGCCGTGACCACCAACACCACGGCCCAGGCCTGGCGCAACCTGGGCCTGTACGGCAACAATTACGGCGATTCGGTCAAGCTCATCATCGCCTACGAGGCCCCGGAATCCGTCAAGGAGGAGCTGAAGGCAGACGGTGACCCGCTGGAGCAGAAGGCCATTGGCCGGGACGCACTGGTGTTCATCGTCAACGAGGACAACCCTGTGCAGAGCCTGACCCGGCAGCAGCTCAAGGACATCTACGCCGGAACGATCACCAATTGGAAGGATGTGGGCGGCAAGGATCAGGAGATCATTGCCTTCCAGCGGCGGGCGGACTCCGGCAGCCAGACCCTGTTCCAGAAACTGCTGATCCAGGGCGGCCCGCTGATGGAGGCCCCCACCGAGCTGGCCCCCACCGCCATGGGTGAGCTGGTGGACAGCATTGCAGAGTATAACAACTCTGCCAACGCCATCGGTTTCTCGGTCTACTACTACATCGACCAGATGTACTCCAAGCCCGGCCTGCGGCTGCTGGCCGTGGATGGCGTGACCCCTTCCAACGAGACGATCGCCGACCAGAGCTACCCGCTGTGCAACGAATTCTATGCCGCCATCCTGCAGGATTCCGCTGCCGACAGCCCGGAACGCAGAATCTACGAATGGCTCTCCACCGATGCAGGCCGTTCCTGCATTGAGCACTCCGGCTATGTAGCCGTCCAGTAATTCCCAGAAAATTCGGCACATTTCATTGACTTTGCTCAAATCCTTTGCTAGACTTAAGAAAAGTTTGTCAGCTTTTTTCGTTTCACGATCTTGAGCAAAGGAGATGCCGCATCATGTCCCATCCTTCCGCCCCCCCGCACTCCTCCCACGTTGAGAGCCGCAGCCGCAAGGCACTGCGCAGCTACATCATTCAGGCCGCCACCCTGCTGGAGATCGTGCTGTCCGGGCTGGTGCTCATCGGCCTGCTGCTCAGCTTCATTCCCCTGCTCAAGTGGATGCCGGGCCTGCTGTTTGATGGCAACGATGTAGAGATCCGCGGCTTCCTTGAGCGGGCGCTGGACATTGTCATCGGCGTGGAGTTCATCAAGATGCTGGCCAAGCACAGCCCCGGCAGCAGCCTGGAAGTGCTGCTCTACGCCATTGCCCGCCACATGGTGGTCGGCCACGAATCGGCTTTGGACAACCTCATCAGCGTGGGTGCCATTGCGTTGATCTTTGTCGTGCGCAAGTTCTTCTTTGTGCCGGCCTTTGGTGCCCACCTGCCTGACGGCAAGCCCGCCCCGGACCTGACCCCCAACCAGAGCGGCATCCCCGCCGAGGAGTTCCGCACCCGCCTGCGTCAGCGCATCCATGCAGAAGCTCTCGCCGAAGAGGATGAGGACGACGAGGATGAGACCGAGGAAGTGTAAGATTTCCGAACGCACAAAACCCGAGGACAGCTGTGATGCTGTCCCCGGGTTTCTTATTGTTTTGGTATTCTAGTCAATCGCTTGGAGCACCTTCATGGTGTTCCGCATTAAAGAATGCTCCATTCCACTCCTTATTGCACCCCGAAAGCAATTCGTCCCAACTTCCAGCATACCAGACATCCGATAAATTCGAACATCCATCAAATGCCCCCGCTCGAATTTCCTTCGTTGCCTTACCAAGTATGACTGTTCGCAAAGAATAACAACTTGCAAATGTTTGCTTTTCTATGGTCTCCTGTCCCTCAAGATATACACTGATAAGTTTCTTGCAATCTGCAAATACTCCACCATTCATTATCCGAATATTTGACGGGATAAAAACCTTCAACAGCCCTGAATTTTCAAATGCTGACTGGTAAAGTTCCAGTCTACTGTTTTCAGGGAAAGTAATCTCTTCTAGTGATACACAATCTAAAAATGCAGACTGTTCAATCTTCACCAGAGATTTTGGCAACTTCACTGATTTCAGATTATAACACCCTGAAAATGCGGCAAAGCCAATCTCCGTAACGCCTTCCGGGATACTCACCGATTCCATGGTGGTATTATTTTTGAAGCATCCTGAATCAATTTTGGTAAACTTCCCGCTGGGCAGAACAACATCCTTTTGCTTGCCGGTATCGTAGCTTTTCAGCACGCCATTCACGATCAATGGATTCTCTTTTTCCGGCACGCTGGATGCTGGCGGCTCCGGTTCACTGGAAGAAGCCGATTCCGAGGGGGCGGGCACTTCCTCCGGCTGAGAGGGAGCCGGTACCTCACTGGAAGCGGGCGGTTCCGCAGGCGCGGGCATCTCTCCCCCGCCGCAGGCAGAAAGCAGCACGGTGCCGCACAAAACGACCGCTGTACCCAGCAACTGCATCCACTTCATAGAAGCACCTTCCTGATTCTGTTTGTGTGTTTATCAGAACACCTTGCGGCACTCCACCACAAGGCCGACCACCCGCACCTGCACCCGTTTCAGATCATAGATCTGGGGCTGGTGCACAGGGTTGAAGCTTTTGGGAGTCAGGACCACAAGGCTTCCTTCCTGACGGAAATATTTCACGGTGGCTTCATCGCCGTTGACCATCACCACAGCAAGCTGGCCGTTTTCCACCTCCGGCTGCTCCCGCACCAGGATCTCATCGTTTTCCGAAATGCCCACGGCGTTCATGCTGTCGCCCCGGACACGGAGCCAGAAGTACCGTGCCCCGTCCTTCCGGGTGATGGGGATGTAGCCCTCAATGTTTTCTTCCGCATACATGGGCAGGCCTGCACGCACCGTGCCCAGCAGCGGAGCCGTGAGGGCGGGATCGAACGGGACAGCTCCTTCGGGCAGCTTCCGCTCCTCCTGCACCGACGGGACGGCTTCGCCCAGCAGCTCCCCCACCGGCACGCCAAAATAGGCGGATACTCTGGCCAGCGTCTCGCCCGAGGGGGTCGCCCCGGTGTTTTTCCATTTGGTCACTGTGGAGTTGCTCAAGCCCATCTCCTGCGCGGCCCGGCTGCGGCTGATGCCTCTGGCCTGGCACAGGGCCGTGTAGCAGTCATAAAACACAAATTTTGCACTCCTTCTTGTGCAGAACGCCGGTTTTCTAACCGGATTCAGATTTTCCCTTGACTTTCTGAATTTAATCAGATATTATAGCCTCACAAGCTGATTTTGGTTAGATTTTATCCACCAAACCTTCTGCGGTCTTTTCACAATCTTACCGGAAACTCTAACCAAAGTCAAGCTTTTTGAACGCGAAAACCACGACAAAAGGAGTGAAACTGTATGATCGAACGTCAGATCCATTTATCCTCGGGCGGCGGGGCTGCCTTGCAGGGGTACGACGGCCTGCTCCGCTTCGGCTACACCAAAAACCGGGGGCATCTACGCCCTGCGGGTGGAAGCCGACGGCGAGTGGCAGGGCATGACCCTGCGGGCCTTCTGGCACCTGCCGGATGGGAACGCTGCCCCCTCCACGCTGGTGGTGGACGGTCTTGTGGAAGTGCCCGCCCTCATCACGGCTGTGCCCGGGGAGGGGCGCATCACCTTTGAGGGCACCGATGGCACCCGCACCCTGACCAGCGCGGACGTGTGCTACTGCGTGGCCGAAAACTCCGGCACTGAGGACAGCACCCTGCCCCAGCCCGGCACGCCCGCCTGGCAGGCCCTGCTCGACCGGCTGAAAGCAGCTGTGGAAAGCGGTGCATTCCGGGGCGAAAAGGGGGAACCCGGACCGCAGGGAGAACCCGGCCCCAAAGGAGAGCCCGGCCCGCAAGGCCCGCAGGGAGAACCTGGCCCCCAGGGCCCAAAGGGTGACCCCAGCGATCCCGGCCAGTGGGAGCTGCTGGAAAAGGTGTCCCTGAACGCCGCCGCTGCCAGCTTTGAGCGCACCTTTCCCACCGAATTGCAGGCGCTGAAGGTGCTGTTTCAGGCAGGCAGCAGCCAATCCAAGGGCACGCTGCACTGGGTTTGCAGCACCAGCGATGGTACCCAGCTGCTCAGTGCTTCTGCCCCCTGTGCTGCCAGCAGCTCGATGTCCAGCCCGCCCACCCGCACCTTTGCCAGCTTTCAGGCACTTCCCTGCTTTGGGCAGTATCTCTGTTTTGCCGCATCCGGCACCACGGGTGCACCGCCTGCGGTCGTTCTGCCTGCCGGAAGCGGCGGCCAGAATGTGGATGCCAGCCAGAAGCTCGGCAGGCTGACCCTGACCGTGGACACCAATGTCCGGCTTGCCGCCGGTGCCACCATCGAGCTGTGGGGCGTTCCGGCCTGAGCAGACGCACCGAAACCGTTTCCGACAGAACTTTCGGTAAAATTTCTTTCACTTTCCATGAAATTTTTGTGTTTTGTCTTGATGCATCTTCCATATTTTGTTATACTGGTTAAAAAGCGGAAAGTGGGGAATCGGCTATGGATGTCCCTGTTCGGTTTATCGATTCGATCATCAACAATCCCCTGCTGATGCAGTTTCTTGTGCATCGGTGGTTTTTTCTGTTGGAATATGACCCCCGTCTGGATCAGCTGCGGGTCTACGATACCCGGAGCCGCACGCTGGAAACGCTGGATGCCTACCTTGGCTCCGAGAAGCCGGAGCACGCCACGATCTTCGCGGAGGACCGCTGGAAGATGCGTGCCCTGCTCACCGGTGAGCTGTACGGCCCGCTGGAGATGCGCTTTGTCTCGCCGGAGGGGGTGTATTATTCCCGGGAGGTGGATGCCCGCCCGGTCGAAGACCCCGCCCGCGGCACGCTCTATGTAGGCTACGCAAAGGACATCACCGACCAGAAGAATCAGACCCAGGAGCTGCTGGAGCAGGCCCGCCACGATTCCCTGACCCAGCTGTATAACAACCGCACCGGCAAGGAGCTCATTGACCGCTATCTGCAGGCCAAAGATCCCTATGCCTCCTGCGGAATGCTGGTCATCGACCTTGATTTTTTCAAGAATGTCAACGACCGCTATGGGCATCTGTTCGGCGACAAGGTCCTGCAGGAGTTTGCCCGGATGCTGCGCACCCTGTTCCGCTCCAGCGACATTCTGGTGCGGTTCGGCGGCGATGAATTTGTGGTGTTTTTGAAGGATATCCCCAACACCACCCTGCTCCAGAAGACCCGCCAGCTGTCGGAATCCGTGCAGCAGGTGAAGTTCTGGGAAAACGATTACCGGATGACCTGCAGCATCGGTGCCTGCTTCCTGCCTGAAAACACAGCGGGCTATTCCTTTGACCAGCTGTTCGAAAACGCGGACTGGGCCCTGTATCAGGCCAAGCAGAACGGCCGCAACCAGTATGTGTTCTGCGATAATCTGCGGCGCTATGCTCAGGCGGTTCCTGCCGCCCCGGAAACGGCCGATATCGATGCACGCTACCTGCACAACGACCTGATCTCCACCGCCTTTGAACTGTTTGAGAAGAACAACAGTTTTGAGACTGCTATCCCCCTCTTCCTGAAGATCGTCGGCATCCGGCTGCAGCTGGACCGCATTACCATTGTGGACACCTGCATCCGGGAACGCAGCGTCTCCCGGCAGTTCCAGTGGACCTCTCCCCACGCGGAGCCGGTGCCTCTGAACGGTAACTCCTTTACCAAGGAGGACTTCCTGACCCTGTTCCACAGCTACGATGAATACGGTACCACCGTGCTGCAGGCCGACAACATGGGGATGTACTCGCCGCAGGGGCGCGCGCTGCTGATGCAGGGCGGGGCCCAGACAGTGGTCTACGCTGCCATGTACGGTGAGGGCGAGTATCAGGGTGCCATTGCCTATGTGGTGTGCGGCAGCAAGCGGTACTGGACACCCCAGAACCGCCAGGAGCTGGGCGAGATCACCAAGATCATCAACGCCTACCTGAGCAAGCATCTGGCCGTGAACGCCGTGAGCCGCGGCATGACCTCTGCCCCCGAGTTCGACCGGCTGACCGGTCTGCTGGCCTTTACCCGTTTCAAGGAGGAGGTCTCCCACAAGATCATCGGCGGCTATGCCGAGGGCTACCAGATCTTCTACTGCGACTTCGAGAACTTCAAATATTTCAACGAGAAATACAGCTACGCCACCGGTGATCAGCTGCTGAAGGAATTCAGTGATTTCCTCATCGAGGCGGCCCGCCACTGGGGCGAGTGCTACCTGTGCCGGGTGGTGGGCGACCAGTTCGTGCTCTACCTCTCCTGCCGTGACGAGAAAGGCCCGCTCCATTATGCAGACACGCTCTGCCGCCGGTTTGAGCAGTATCAGGCCCAGCATTACCCGGAGGTACGCCTGCGGGTACGGATGGGTGTGTACGCCATTGAGCCCGGCTGCCTGAGCGCATCTGCCGCCATCGACAAGGCAAACTTTGCCCGCAAGCAGGTGCGCAGCAACACCCGTGTGTCTGCTGTCCAGTTTGACAAAAAACTGGAGGTCAAGCAGACCCTGACCGGTGAGCTGCTGAGCGGCCTGCCGCAGGCGCTTGAAAACGGCGAATTCAAACTGTACCTCCAGCCCAAGTTCTCGCCCAAAGATCTCTCGGTCATCGGAGCCGAGGCGCTGACCCGCTGGATCAAGCCGGACGGCACCGTGGTCTACCCCGACCAGTTCATTCCCATTCTGGAATCCACGGGCCGCATCGTGGATCTGGATCTGTACATCTTCGAGCAGGTGGCCCGGTTCCTGCAGCACAATGCACAGGCCGGGCACCGGCTGCTGCCCATTGCGGTGAATGCCTCGGCGGTACTGGCCCGGGAGGATGCCCCCACCCAGGAGTACAGCGAGATTCTGGAAAAGCACAACATCAGCGCCCGGATGCTGGAGATCAAACTGACCGAAACTGCGATGGTCTCGGAGTACGACCGGGTGAAGCGCCTGCTTTCCTCCTTCCAGAGCGATGGAATGCAGACCTCGCTGGACGATTTCGGCGCGGGCGGTTCCCTGCTGAACAACATAGTGGATATCCCCGTGAACACCATCAAGCTGGACAAGCTCTTTCTGACCCGGTGCAGCTCCAACGCGCGGGGCACCGATTTTCTGCGGGAGGTCGTACATCTGGTCAAACGGCTGGGCTACAACGTCATCTGTGAGGGCATCGAGACCGAGGAGCAGGTGCAGCTCCTCCGCTCGCTGGACTGCGATGGCGCGCAGGGTTTCTGGTTCTCCAAGGCCATCCCGGCTGAGGAATTTGAGTGGCGGTATCTCTGCGACTGAAACAAAAGAAAAACACTCCCCTTCGGGCGGAGCCGTGCGGCACACGGTCCTGCCCGAAGGGGAGTGTTGCTGTTTGGAGGGAATTATACCGTGGTCTCGACCCGGGGAGCCCCACCGGCGATCTCTTCTGCCGTCAGGGGGGCGGCCTGCGCCGGGGCGTTCAAGCGCTCCTTAGCGACTGCCAGCATCAGCTTGATGCGGTTTTCCTGGTTGACCCGGGTGGCGCTGGGGTCGTAATCGATGGGGGTGATATTGGCGCTGGGATACAGGGCACGGATCTTGTTCACCATGCCCTTGCCCACGATATGGTTGGGCAGGCAACCGAAGGGCTGGGCACAGACGATGTTGCCGTAGCCGCCCTGCACCAGCTCGATCATCTCGGCGGTCAGCAGCCAGCCCTCGCCCATCTTGGCCCCCAGCGAGATGATGCCCCGGGGCTTTTCCACCAGCTCCTTGAAGGGACCGGGGGCGTAGAACCCGGCATCGGCTGTGGCCTTGAGCATGGCACGCTCCACGCTGTCCAGCCAGTTGAGCAATTGATCGGTGCCCATCTTGACGGCCAGCTTGCCGCCGTAAAGGACATGATCCTCGCCCATATTGAAGATGCAGTACTGCACAAAGCCCATCAGGCCCGGGAAATTCACCTCACAGTCCTGGCTCTCCAGGAACTTCTGCAGGTCGTTGTTGCCCAGGGGGCTGTATTTAACGTAGATCTCGCCGACTACGCCCACCTTGACCTTGGGCACCCGGGTCACGGGGATGGCCGCAAAATCCTTTGCAATGAGCGGGAAGGTGTGCTCCATTTCCCGGGCAGTAAAGCCCTTGCCGGCCAGCAGAACGCGGCCCAGACGCTCGACCCACAGATCGACCATCCGGTCAGCGGCACCCTTTTCGTTCTCGTAGGGGGCCACCTGATTGCGCAGGGCACAGAGCATATCGCCGTAGAAAATGCAGGCCAGCGCGCGGCGGGCCAGCGGCAGGGTCATCTGGAAACCGCTGTCTTTTTCCAGACCGGAGAAGTTCAGGCTGGCAACGGGGATCTGGGGATAGCCCGCCTTGACCAGAGCCTTGCGGAGCAGGTGGATGTAGTTGGAAGCACGGCAGCCGCCGCCGGTCTGGGTGATGAGCAGGGCCGTATGATCCAGGTCATACTTGCCGCTGTTCAGGGCATCCAGAAACTGGCCGATGACCAGCAGGGCCGGATAGCAGGTGTCGTTGTGGACGTATTTCAGGCCCAGCTGTGCCACGGCGCTGCCGCAGTTGCCCAGGATCTCGCACTTGTAGCCGTCGTAGCGCAGGGCGTATTCCAACAGCCGGAATTGGGTAATGGCCATGTTGGGAATGAGGATGGTGTGGGTCTGCTTCATCTCCGGGGTAAATTTGGGATAATTGTATTCCATAGGTTCCTCCTATGTATCAGGCTTCTGCCTTGGGGGCGGCCTTTTCCTCTGCCGCCTCGTCGCGCTCTTCCAGAGCGGCGAACAGGCTGCGCAGACGGATGTTGACCGCACCCAGATTTGTGATCTCGTCGATCTTGAGCTGAGTGTAGAGCTTGCTGCCTGCCTGCAGGATCTCGCGGGTCTCATCGGTGGTAATGGCATCCACGCCGCAGCCAAAGGAGACCAGCTGCACCAGATCCATATCCTTCTGGGTGGTGCAGTACTTGGCCGCCGCATACAGGCGGCTGTGGTAAGTCCACTGGTTCAGCACGCTGGTGGGGAACTTTTCCACCCGGTTGGAGATGCTGTCCTCGGTGACAACAGCCGCGCCGTGGCGGGTGATGAGGTGGTCGATGCCATGGTTGATCTCAGGGTCAACGTGATAGGGGCGGCCTGCCAGCACGATGATGCGCTTGCCCTGACGGCGTGCCTCATCAATGATCTCGCTGCCCTTGACCCGGATCTGGGCCATGTGGGCCTCGTGCTCGGCGTAGGCAGCATCGGCAGCGGCCTGCACTTCCTTTTCGGAAATGCCGCCGAAGTATTTGGGCAGGACTTCCTTTGCCATTTTGCGGACAAAGTCCTTGGGGCGGTGGATGCCCACATAGTCATAGATAAACTTCTGGCCCTCCAGCTCGGGGCAGTTGCCTGCCAGAACTTCAGGGTAATAGGCCACCACCGGGCAGTTATAGTGGTTGTCGCCCAGTCCTTCGTCAAAGTTGTAGGTCAGGCAGGGGTAGAAGATGGCATCCAGGTGCATCTGGCTCAGGGCCTTGATGTGGCCGTGGCTCAGCTTGGCCGGGAAGCAGGCGGTATCGCTGGGGATGGTGGCCTGACCGGCCAGATACAGCCCCCGGCTGGACACCGGGCTGGTGTGCACGGCAAAGCCCAGTTTGGTCCAGAAGGTGTGCCAGAAAGGCAGCAGCTCGTACATATTCAGGCAGAGCGGGATGCCAATGGAGCCGCGCTTGCCGGGCACAGGCTTGTAACCGGCCAGCAGCTGCTGCTTGTAGGCGTACAGATTCAGGCTGTCGTCCTCACTCTTGCCGGTCACGGGCTTATCGCAGCGGTTGCCGGAGATGAACTTGCGGCCATCGGCAAAGGTGTTGATGGTGAGCTGGCAGTGGTTGCCGCAGCCGCCGCACTTGACACTGACCACCTTCTGGTCGAAGGCTTCCAGCTCGGCCAGATTCATCATCCTGGAAGTTTCCTGATGGTTCTTATGGCTCTGGCGCAGGCCGAACAGGGCCGCACCGTAGGCACCCATCAGGCCCGCGATGTCGGGGCGGATGACCTCCACGCCCATCTCCTTTTCAAAGGCGCGGAGAACAGCTTCATTGTAGAAGGTACCGCCCTGCACCACGATCCTGCGGCCCAGCTCCTCAGGGCTGGATGCGCGGATGACCTTGTACAGTGCGTTCTTGACCACACTGATGGACAGACCGGCGGAAATGTTCTCGATGGAAGCACCGTCCTTCTGGGCCTGCTTGACCGAGCTGTTCATAAACACGGTGCAGCGGCTGCCCAGATCCACGGGGCGGTCTGCGAACAGGCCGAGAGCGGCGAACTCCTTGACATCATAGCCCAATGCCTGAGCAAAGGTCTGCAAAAAGCTGCCGCAGCCGGAGGAGCAGGCCTCGTTCAGGAAGATGTTGCTGATGGCACCATCCTCGATCTTGAAGCACTTCATGTCCTGACCGCCGATATCGATGATGAAATCCACATCGGGCATAAAGTATTTGGCGGCGGTGAAATGAGCCACCGTTTCCACCAGACCATAATCACAGCGGAAGGCGTTCTTGACCAGTTCCTCGCCATAGCCGGTGGTGGTCACGCTGGCCACCTGCAGGCCGGGGTGTTCCCGGTAGATCTTGATCAGCTGTTCCCGGATCAGGGGCAGCGGGTTGCCAAGGTTGGGCTGGTAATTGGTGTACAGGATCTGGCTCTTCTCGTCCACCACCACCAGCTTGACGGTGGTGGAGCCGGAGTCGATGCCGATATGCACCGGGCCGCACTGGGCGCTGAAAGGCACATGAGGCACGCTGTGGGACATGTGCCGGGCATGGAATTCCTCGTACTCCTGCTTGTTGGCAAAGAGCGGAGGCTCACTGGCATAAGTAGCGGTGGCGGCGTACTGGTCCAGCGCGTCGGCCACTGCGGAGAGGTCGAACTCCTTATCCGCATAGAGGGCGGCACCCAGCGCCACATAGAGCAGGCTGTTCTCGGGGCAGGTTCCGGTGACCCCCAGCGCCTCATCAAAGCTCTTGCGCAGCACGCTGCTGAAGGTCAGCGGCCCGCCCAGATACAGGATATTGCCCTTGATGGGGCGGCCCTGTGCCAGACCGGCAATGGTCTGGTTGACCACAGCCTTATAGATGCTGGCGGCGATATCCTCCGTGCGCGCGCCCTGATTGATGAGGGGCTGCACGTCGCTTTTGGCAAACACGCCGCAGCGGGACGCGATGGTATAGGTGCGCTCGGCCTTTTCCGCGGCCTTGTTCATCTCATCGGCACTCATCTTCAGCAGGGTGGCCATCTGGTCAATAAAGGCACCGGTGCCGCCGGCACAGCTGCCGTTCATGCGGACCTCGGTGCCGTTGGTCAGGAACAGGATCTTTGCATCCTCGCCGCCCAGCTCGATCACGCAGTCGGTGGCGGGCACAAACCGCTTGACTGCCACACGGGTGGAGAACACCTCCTGCACAAAGGGCACGCCGCAGCTGTCGGCCAGACCCATGCCGGCAGAACCGGAGATGCTCAGCAGTGCCTTGTTTCCGTGCAGGTGCTCTGCATCGATACGGCGCAGCAACTCCTGCGCCTTTTCCAGAATATGGCTGTAATGACGCTCGTATGTTGAATAAATCAGCGCATCATGTTCGTCCAGCACCGCGCACTTGATGGTGGTGCTTCCGATGTCAAGACCTACTCTCACTTGCTTTTCCTCCTGAGGAACAATATAAAAATACAGTTGTATTATACTCAAAAATTGGGATACAATCAATCCAGTCATCATATTTTACACGCAAAAAATAGTATTTTCCGCTCAAAAAGTTAAACATTTTGTTAAATTCACGAATACAGCTCCCCTGTTTTTCTACATTCCGGTTAAGATTCTTTACTCAGAGTGATTTTTACACAAAAACGCCCTGCCCCGGAAAAGCCCGGAGCAGGGCGCTGAATATCATATCATTCCATTTTATCGGACAACAGAGCAAGCTCCCGCAGGATCTGCCAGCGCAGGCCATCGGCAGTGGTGAGTGCCGGATGGATGGTGTGCAGCTCCACACTGCCCTCAATGGGAAACATCGTTCCGGCCAGCGGGATGCGCACCTCTGCCCGGGTGCCGCTTCCGGCATCGCGCGGCGTGAGGGAAAGCACCCACCCCATGTGGGCGCAGTAGCGGCGGCAGAGCAGCAGCCCTGCCTGCACACCGCCCAGGAAGCGGCGGCGGTTCTCCATCCAGTTTTCACCGGTGGGCAGGCCGCAGCCGTCGTCCTCCACGATCAAGTACAGATCCTCGTCGTCCCGGGTGAGCCGGATCTTGATCTGCCCGCCGGGGCTTACCGCCCGCAGGGCATTGGAAAGCAGATGAAACAGCAGCTGCTCGGCCTCCTGGGCATCCGCCTTGACATAGCAGCGCCGGAACGGGCTGTGATCCACGGTCAGCCGGATGCCCAGTTGCTTCTCGATCTCCGGGGCTATCTGGGCGGCCTCCATCAGGATCCAGCACAGGTCTACCGGCTTCATGGACGGCTTGTCGTTCATCTCCACTTCCAGCAGGCCCATCATCTCCCGCAGGGTGCGCTCCAGGCGGATGCTCTCCTGCCCCATATCCTCCAGCGCCTGCCGGGTCCTTTCGTCCCCGGTCCGGGCCAGATGCATCTGCAGGTATTCCCGGTTCTGGTCCATGATGCGCAGGGAGTGCAGCAGCACGCTCTCAAATTGTTTGCGGGGGAAATCCCCCATCCCGCTCTCTTTTGCCATTCCGTTCTCTCTCTTTTTTCTCATCGTCCGGCCTTCCGTCCCTGCGTTCCGCTGTCGATCAATTTTTGGCGGCCCGCATAGATCAGCTTGCCCAGGGTAACGCTATGCCCCATCAGGCCGTAATCCTGCTTGAATTTCTGCCAGGCTTCGGTGTTGTATTTTTCCACCCCGTCGATCAGGCGGCGCATCCCGCAGTCCACAGCGGCCACTGTGGTGTGGTGTTCCTCGGCCACAGTCTGCAGGATCTCCTTGCGCACGGCCAGCTTACGCTCCGTGCCGCATACGACCTGCAGCGCGGTGGTCAGATATTCACAGTTTACATCCGGCTGCTGGATGCCCCACTCCGCATAAAGCTGCTTGCAGAACGGCAGCACCCAGAAGATGCCGATGTCCGTGGAGCTGCGCAGATCCAGCAGCAGATCCAGCAGGCTGCTGCGCTCCGGCAGGTACTGCCTGCCGTCCGGCCGCAGGAACGATGCCGTGGCATCGCTGTACCAGTCATCCCCCTGCAACAGCAGCAGCGGGCGGTTATGCAGGCTGTTGAGCCGCTTGAGGAACTCGTACCCGTCCATATCCTCCAGCTGGCTCGAAAGCACCACGATATCCACACTGCGCTGCTGGCGCAGCTCCCGCAGCAGCTCCTCGCCGCTGTGGAAGCAGACACAGCAGATCGCAGGATTCTGCTCCTCCAGATAATTTTTCCGGACGCGGATCTCCCGCTCGTCGTAGCTCAAAAGCGCGACATGCAGCTTTGAAACGAGTCGTTCCGTCAATCCAACCTTCCCCTTTGCCTTAAAATTGCCGCACTTTTCTTCCGTGCGTACTGTATGATACTATTTTATAAGGCCCTGCGGAAAGATTCAATCCCCGAAAAAACGTCACTATGCGTCGAATCGTGCAGGAATGGCGGCTTTTTGCGTCTTGATTTTTGGTAATTTACGTCATAAAGTGTCGATTTTTGTTTCTTTCACCTTCTTCAGCATAACACCATCTTTCCCGAAAAGCAATGGTTTGTTCACATTCATCTGATACTATATCTACGTTATTTTGTTTTTTGTCCGGCATTTCCCACACGCCGCCGGGCATGCATAAGAAAGGCCTGCCTATGCTACAACTGAAAAAGATCCGCAAGGAATACAAAACCGGTGACCTTGTACAGACCGCACTGAATGATGTCAGCCTGAACCTGCGCGACAGCGAATTTGTCGCCATCCTGGGCCCCTCCGGCTCGGGTAAGACCACCCTGCTGAACATCATCGGCGGCCTGGATCGGTACGACAGCGGTGACCTTGTCATCAACGGGATCTCCACCAAAAAGTACACCGACCGCGATTGGGACTCCTACCGCAACCACACCATCGGCTTTGTGTTCCAGAGCTACAACCTGATCCCCCATCAGACCGTTCTGGCCAACGTGGAGCTGGCCCTGACCATTTCCGGCATCTCGGGCGCAGAGCGCAAGCGCCGCGCCACCGAGGCACTGCAGAAGGTGGGGCTGGGCAATCAGCTGCACAAGCACCCCAGCGAAATGTCCGGCGGCCAGATGCAGCGCGTTGCCATTGCCCGTGCGCTGGTCAACAATCCGGATATCCTGCTGGCGGACGAGCCCACCGGCGCGTTGGACAGCGAGACCAGCATCCAGGTCATGGAGCTGCTCAAGGAGGTGGCAAAGGATCGGCTGGTGGTCATGGTCACCCACAACCCGGAGCTGGCCCAGCAGTACGCCACCCGCATCGTGAACCTGAAGGATGGTGTCATCCGCTCCGACACCGCCCCCTACGAGCCTGACACCGCTCAGCTTGCCCCTGCCGTTCACAAGAACATGGGCCACTCCTCCATGTCGTGGTGGACCTCGCTGACCCTGAGCTTCAACAACCTCTGGACCAAAAAGACCCGCACCCTGCTCACGGCCTTTGCAGGCTCTATCGGCATCATCGGCATTGCGCTGATCATTTCCCTGTCCACCGGTGTCAACCAGTATATCGCTGATATGGAGCGGGACACCCTTTCCGAGTACCCGGTGCAGATCCTGCGCAGCGGCATGGATCTGACCAGCCTGCTGTCCGCCGACCTGCCCGGCCAGCCCGCCGCCCCCGACCTCGGCGAAGGGATGGTGCCGGTGCGCCAGCTCGTGACCCAGATGGTTTCCGGCATCACCTCCAACGACCTGAAGAGCCTGAAAACCTACCTCGAGAGCGATGCCTGCAGCATCGGGGAGAGCGTTTCCTCGGTGGAGTATTCCTATAATATACAGCCTCAGATCTACCGCCAGGACCCGGACAGCAGCATCCGGCAGGTGAACCCGGATTCCTCCCTTTCCGCTCTGGGCATCAGTTCCACCAGCTCGACCAACAACATGATGTCCAGCATGATGAACACCAGCGTGTTCTACCAGCTGCCCGCCAGCGATGCCCTGTATCATTCCCAGTACGAGGTCAAGGCAGGCCGCTGGCCCGAAAGCTACAACGAATGCGTTGCCGTGCTGGGTGCGGATGGTTCCATCACTGATTATGCCCTCTACGCGCTGGGCCTGCGGGACAACGCCGAGCTGGACAAGATGATCCAGCAGTTCGCCCAGAACCAGAATGTGGATGTGCCCGAAGATTTCAAGACCTACCGGTACAGCGATTTTCTGGGCCGCACCTTCAAGCTGGTCAACGCGGCCGACCGCTACCAGTACGACGATGCCCACAGCACCTGGGTGGACAAATCGGACGACAAGGCCTTCCTGCAGGAGCTTGTGGCCAACAGCGAGACCATGACCATCGTGGGCGTGGTGCAGCCCAGGGAAAACGCCTCCGCCGCCATGCTGTCCTCCGGCATCGCCTATCCCGCCTCCCTGACCCGGCACGTCATGGACACCGCCGCCCAGAGCAGGCTGGTACAGGATCAGCTCGCCGACCCGCAGACCAATGTGCTGAACGGCGAACCCTTCGGCACCGAACAGACCGCTGCCATGGACATGGCTTCCCTCTTCTCCATTGACACCGACCAGCTCGAGAGCGCCTTCCAGTTCGACCCCGGCAAGCTGGATCTTGACCTGAGCGGCGTGTTCGACCTGAGCGACGGTTCCGTAGATTTTTCCTCCCTCATTGACCCGGACAGCTTCCAATTTGATCTGACCGAAACGCCCGACATCGACATGAGCGCCCTGACGGACGTGTTCGCCAACATGGACATTTCCATCCCCGCCGACAAAATGCAGCAGCTGGCCCAGAAGGTGATGACCGGCTACAAGGATTACATCATCGGCAACGGCATTCTGGGGCTGGACAAGATCAGTTTTGACCAGTATCTTGCCAGTGACCAGTTCCAGCAGCTGATGAAGGATTCCATGGGCAGCCTCATCGATACCGCTGCTCTGCAGGAGCAGTTTACTGCCGCCATGCAGCAGGTCATGGGCAGCGTGATGGCAAACTTCTCGGAACAGATCGCCGCCGAATTACAGACCCAGCTGGGCGCTGCCATGGAGCAGGCCATGGGCCAGATCAGCACGAATCTGCAGAGCCAGATGACCGAGCGCTTCTCCTCTCTGGGCAGCCAGATGGAAAGCGCGCTGAAGATCGACGCAGATGCGTTCCGGAATGCCATCCGATTCAACATGACCGAGGACGATCTGGCGGAGCTGATGAAGTCGAAAATGATGTCCACCAGCGCCACCTATGAAAGCAACCTGCAGGCCTTTGGTTATGCCAGCGAGGACGACCCCAGCCAGATCAACATCTATCCGCTGGACTTCGAGCAAAAGGCTAAGGTCCTCAATGTGCTGGACAGCTACAATGCCGCCATGCGTGAGCAGGGCGCGGAAGACAAGGTGATCCAGTACACCGATGTGGTGGGCACCCTGATGACCTCCGTGACCAGGATCATCAACATGATCTCCAACATGCTGGTGGCCTTTGTCTCCATCTCGCTGGTGGTCTCCTCCATTATGATCGGCATCATCACCTATATCAGCGTGCTGGAGCGCCGCAAGGAGATCGGCATCCTGCGTGCCATCGGTGCTTCCAAGCGGAACATCTCCGAGGTGTTCAACGCCGAGACCTTCATCATCGGCCTGTGCTCGGGCCTCATGGGCATCGGCCTCAGCAGACTGCTGCTCATTCCGGGCAACATGCTCATCCAGAAGATCGCCGTCGGCACCAGCGTAGTGGCCGTTCTGCCCTGGAAGGCCGCTGTGGTGCTGGTTGCGCTGGCAACTGTGCTGACCATTCTGGGCGGCTTCATCCCCGCCAAAACCGCTTCCCGCTCTGACCCTGTCAAGGCTCTGAGAGCAGAATAAGATCACTTTTTCAAAGAGGCTGTTGCACAAGCCCCAGCAAAAAAGACCAGAGTTGTTTCGCCAAAAGGCGTTACAACTCTGGTCTTTTGCTTTCTTTCATGTGAACAGTGCGGCGGCTTCTTTACCACTCTTCTTCGTCAGCGCCCACCCTTGTGCGGCGGAACATGCTCTCCACAATGGCGCAGTATTTATCCGCCAGACAGACGATGACCGCCTCGCGGCAGGTCGGGATATGGCGGAAGGTCAGGGGCCACATGTGGCTTGCAATGACGTTCTGCTCCTTTTTGGTAATGCCGAACACCCGCTGTGCGTTCACACAGGCAGACCCTGGGTGGGAAAAGCCGTGCATCTCAAACAGATGCCGCAGGCCGTGGAAAGAGCCCTGCTTGTGCCAGTCATAGAGATAGAAATCGTGGAGGAAGGCCCCCACGGCCAGCGTGGTCTCATCGGCTCCCAGATGGAAGCGGTGGTTGATCCAGCAGCTGACCACGACCACATTCTTGCAGTGCTGGTAGGTGGTCACATCACCGTGCTGGATAAACTCACGCATTTCCTGCACCTTGGGGTGATGGTCGTACTGTTCCAGAATAGCGGACAGGCGCTCCCGTTCCGTTTGTGAAAGCTGCATGGAAAATTCCCTTTCTTTTTGTCAGAAACGCCGGGCTCAGCTCCGCAGCTGAACCGGGTTGGAGCTGCCGAAGTTCTCAGCGGCCGAAGGATTTTCGCGGGTCAGGCTCAGGTCCACCAGATACTGCTTGCCGTCGCCCAGTGCCTCCAGCTCGGCCAGCTTGGCCTCGGCAGAAGCCTTGTCCGGGTACCACTGGATGAGGAAGAAGTTTTCCTCCTCCACACCGTAATACAGCCACTGGCCGTCTGCCCGCAACAGGTCGTCCAGATGATCCACCTCATCGCCATCGGTCAGGCCCAGGCCCTCCTCGGCGTAGACATTTTCAGGTTCCACCTGCAGCACTTCGATGACCTGAATAGCGCTCTGTAAGTACTCATCCTGCGCGGTGCTCTTATCGGAGCGCTCCCAGCCGGTGAGAAATGCCTGCATGAGCAGATCGCGCACCTTGATGCGCGGCAATGTGGGATCCATGACCATTTTTGTTTCCTTCTTTCGTGGTTTTATCCCCGTTGGACAGTATACGGCATACGCCTGTGCAAGTCAACGGTTTAATTGTGAATTTTTTGTAGGTACGGCCAAAATTTACAAACGCTTTTTCCTGTTTCAGTCGGTTATCTCAGGCGTAGAAGTGTAAACAGGAAGCGATATATCGTCTGCATAATCAAAAACAGCGACGTTATTTTCGGCGGCTTCTTTTTTAAAAAGAAGGAGGGATGCCCCCGGCAAACAAAGACTGACCGGGCCGCAGAAGATGAAGCAGCGTCTGAATAGAGAAACGATAGATGCTATTTTCAACCGAAACATCCGCGCCGTTTTTAGTAAACGGAAAAGGGCAGATGACGGACCCGGAATGGATACAGGCTTCTTCGAGAGAAGGCGCTTCGCGTACTATGGAAACATGTTCGGAGACGGAGCTGCAGTTGTTCGGCTGAGAGGCCAAAGCGTAATGACAAAGAGAACGGCCCGATTCTGCTAACATTTCTGCAAGAAAAACCTGACGCGCATCACCGCCTAAAACAGAGAAATCATATGAAAATGAAGACATAAAAACACCGCTTAAGAAACATTTTTAATTACTATATGCGAGTGAGAAAAAGATGTGAGTATAAATAACCTTGCTTGTCGTATATTTTTTCGGAATATTCCCGGGATGTCGGCAGTGCTGTGTATATCAGCATCCTTTTTATAGCGGGGCAAAAAATGATAAAAGAGAGTGATATTAACTATATCACAAAACGAATAGAAAACAAATCACTTTTGTTATTGACATGAAATCAAATAAAGTAGAAGGGAAGGCAATAAGATGAGCAGAAAAAGGAATAAGGTAATGAAAAACAGCTCCGGTTGTCATGATATTAATAAAGTTATAAGATTTTTTCTTATTCCTTTTAAAAAATATGCGTTATCATGTTAATATTAGGAGAGAGTAGGAGAGGTGATTGATAATGTACAATATATTAGTATGTGACGATGACAAAGAAATAGTGGAAGCAATCGAAATTTATCTGACGCAGGAAGGATATCGTATACTGAAGGCGTATGACGGTACGGAAGCTCTTGAAATGCTTGAAAGAGAAGAGGTTCATCTGCTTCTTCTTGATGTGATGATGCCGAAACTTGACGGGATTCGGGCAACTTTGAAAATACGAGAGAAAAACAGTATTCCCATCATTATCCTTTCCGCAAAATCGGAAGATGCGGATAAGATACTCGGACTTAATGTAGGAGCGGACGATTATGTTACAAAGCCGTTTAGTCCTTTGGAACTTGTTGCGCGAGTGAAATCTCAGCTTCGCAGGTATACGCAGCTTGGCGGCACGGCTCAGAATGAAAATGATAAAATATATTCTGTCGGCGGCCTTAGGATTAATGACGATCTGAAAGAAGTGACAGTAGATGGGGAGTTAGTAAGATTGACTCCGATCGAATATAATATCCTCCTTCTTCTTATGAAGAATCAGGGGCGCGTTTTTTCGATCAATCAGATATATGAAATGATCTGGAATGAGGAAGCTATCGGGGCTGACAATACGGTTGCCGTTCATATACGGCATATAAGGGAGAAGATTGAGATTAATCCAAAAGAGCCGCGGTATTTGAAAGTTGTCTGGGGAGTCGGATATAAGATTGAGAAGGTGCAGTAGATAAGAAAAACAGGTAAAGAGAGGAATGTGAATGAAAGGATGGTACAGAAGGACTGCGATGAAAGCGGTCGTCCTGATCGTAGGCGTGTTAACCGGAGCGATGTTTTTCACATCTCTTATA
>ENA-OQDT01000029-OQDT01000029.1-human-gut-metagenome-genome-assembly--contig:-NODE-29-length-71980-cov-4.955785_pt1 | contig 71980 bp, 53 predicted proteins | sample MGYA00242786_ERZ504617 | MGnify/ENA primary metagenome ERZ504617 (study PRJEB26092, sample SAMD00036337) | human gut metagenome | host: Homo sapiens | study: EMG produced TPA metagenomics assembly of...
ATCGGGGGATAATCTCCGTTTCGACGTAGTGGATAAGTGCTTGGGTATCATGCTTCTATGTTTTTATTGGAAAGCAAAATACAAAAAGAGCCGGAATGTATTTGTTCCGCTCCTCAGTTTATGAAAAGGTTTTGGGTTATTATTAGTTATTAGAGTATATTTATGAGAGAAAATGAATGGATTACATATCGGGATTATCCATTGTTATTGTCATTTCAGGGATAAGAATATAGGTATTCTTTTTATTGCTCCATTTATAATAAGTAGTAGTTATGGATTTGCCTTCATAGGCATAGCGGATGCACATGTCATGAGTCCATGCGTTTTTTACGGCATTCCATTTCAACGCTTCGCTTTCTGTTATACGCTTTTGGTCATCGTATTTATAATTGTACTTCATATAGTTGGCAAGCGTACTGCCATCCATCTTGTAAACAGTTTCGGCAACTTTCATTCCATTTACTTCTTCCGAATTGTAAATAAGGTTACTTTTGTTGTCTGCTGACGCATTCATTCCACACACAAAAAGAAAAGAGAATAAAATCAAAGTTTTTAAAGTTTTCATGATTTATGTTTTTTAGAGTATTACTTACTATTTTCTATCATATCTTTCTTAAAAGCGGTGCAAAGGTACGCATATAATTGACATAAATAAAATATATGGCTAATATTTTATCAAATTGTCAAAAGTAACAAGAATAGTATGCTTTCTTTTTGGAGCGGTTAGTGAATAAAAAATATCCGGCAGCAAAGATGCCGGATATTCTGATGAGCAAACTGTATTTTAAAGCGATTGCTTCTGTTGCTTTCTGATTGTAAGTTAAATAAAGTTATCGAGCGGATTAGTGTGCTTCCAGCCAGTTCTTTCCCCACCCGAAATCGGCTTTCAAGGGTACCAGCATGCGATATGCCCGTTCCATCTCTTCGATTACAATTTTTTGTATAATCTCTTTTTCTGCCTCGGGAACGCTGAAATTCAGTTCGTCATGGACCTGTAAAATCATCTTTGCTTTCAGATTGTTACTTTGAAGGCGCTGGTAGATGAGCGACATGGCTACTTTGATAATGTCGGCAGCACTTCCCTGGATGGGAGCGTTAATGGCATTGCGCTCTGCATAACCGCGTACTACGGCATTCCGTGAGTTGATGTCGGGCAGGAAGCGCTTGCGGTGGAAGATGGTTTCTACATATCCGTTTTCGCGCGCCACCTGTATGCTTCTGTCCATGTATTCCTTGACTTGCGGGTAGGTTTCGAAATACCCGTCTATCAGTTCTTTGGCTTCCTGACGGGGAACGTTCATACGCTCCGCCAGCCCGAAGACGGAGATGCCGTAGATGATGCCGAAGTTGGCTGTCTTGGCTTTACGGCGCATATCGGCGGTTACGTCATTAATATCCACCTTATATATTTTGGCGGCAGTGGCGGCATGAATGTCATAACCGCTGAGGAAGGCATCAATCATATTCTTGTCCTGGCTCAGATGTGCCATGATGCGCAGTTCGATCTGCGAGTAGTCGGCAGAGAAGAACTCGCATCCGTCATCGGGAATGAAGGCTTTGCGGATTTCCTTGCCGTCCTCGTCACGAATGGGTATGTTTTGCAGGTTCGGATTGCTTGAGCTGAGTCGTCCGGTAGCGGTTACCGCTTGGTTAAACGAGGTATGGATACGTCCCGTATGCGGATTTATCAGCTGGGGCAATGCATCGATGTAGGTACTTAGCAGCTTTTTCAGTCCGCGGTATTCAAGTATCTTACCGATGATTGCGTGTTTGTTCCGAAGGCTCTCGAGTACTTCCTCGGAAGTGACATACTGTCCGGTCTTGGTTTTTTTGGCTTTCTCTACGATTTTGAGTCTGTCAAACAACACTTCGCCTACCTGCTTGGGTGAGCCGATATTGAAGGTTTCGCCACCTGCCAGTGCATAGATTTCTTTTTCAATCTCCTGCAGTCGGAGCGTGAAATGCTCGGACGATTGTTTAAGCGCTTCCGTATCGATACGCACTCCGTTGCTTTCGATGTTGACGAGCACCGGTACGAGCGGCATCTCTATTTCGTAAAAGAGATGTTCGGCAGCGTGCTCTTTCAGTTCTTTTTCGAGTACGTTCTTCAGTTTCAGTGTAACGTCCGCATCTTCGCAAGCGTAGCGGTATACGTCTTCCGGCGGAAGGTCGCGCATGTTCTTTTGGTTCTTGCCTTTGGCTCCTATAAGTTCGTCGATGTGGATGGTCTGGTAGTGCAGATAGATTTCGGCAAGGTAGTCCATGTTGTGCCGGAGCTCCGGTTGCAATACATAATGGGCAAGCATGGTGTCGAAAAGTTTTCCTTTTACCTGTACTCCGTAGTTTTGAAGGACAATCATATCGTACTTGATATTTTGTCCTACTTTCATGGAATTTTCATTTTCGTAAAGAGGGCGGAACTCATTGACGATTTTTAACGCTTCGTCACGATTTGCCGGAACGGGTACATAGTAAGCCCGGTTTTCGGCATCACTGAAGCTCATTCCCACTAGTTCCGCTTCCATCGGTTCGGTTCCGGTGGTTTCCGTATCTATTGAGAGAATTTCTTTTGTAAGTAACTTTTGAATAATTTTCTTTCTTTTCTCTTCTGTATCAATCAGTTGATAGTCTACATCGAGCGTTTCTAAGCGCGTGAGAATCGATTTTTTTGCATCACCCGTCCCGTTGTCCGCAAAATTTGCAAACAAATCGCCTTGAACCGGAGCGTTGTTTCCGGAAGTTGTGCCGTCGGTGGGTTGGGCAAACAAAGTTCCCGCATAAGGATCGGGCGAAGCGGAACTGGAAGAAGAGGGAAGGGGAGAGCCTGTCTTTTTCAGGACACGGTCGATGAGGGTACGAAATTCCAGCTCTTCAAAAATCTTGCGGAGCTCTTCTTCGTTCGGCTCTTCGCGGACGAGTGTGTTCATGTCGAGCTTGATAGGTACGTCCACTTTGATGGTTGCAAGGAATTTGGAGAAAGCAATCATTTCCCGGTTTGCCTCTACTTTGGTTTTAAGCGCACCTTTCAGCCGGTCGGTATGGGCAAGCAGGTTTTCGATGCTGCCGAATTCAGCCACCAACTTTTGTGCGGTTTTCTCTCCCACGCCCGGACAGCCGGGGATGTTATCGGAAGAGTCGCCCATCAGTCCCAGCATGTCGATGACTTGCTCTGTGGACTGAATATCGAACTTCGCTTTTATCTCCTCGATACCCATGACTTCGAATCCGCCGCTGTGTTTGGGGCGGTACATGAATACATTCTCCGATACCAGTTGGCCGTAATCTTTGTCGGGCGTCATCATGTAAGTGACAATACCTTGTCTGCCGGCTTCGGTGGCAAGCGTGCCTATTACGTCGTCGGCTTCATAACCGGGCATTTCCAGGATAGGAATGCGGTAGGCACGGATAATATCCTTTATAATAGGTACGGAAAGCCGGATAGCCTCGGGAGTCTCTTCCCGTTGCGCTTTGTATTGTTCGTAAGCCTCGTGGCGGAATGTAGGTCCCGAAGGGTCGAAAGCTACTCCTATATGTGTGGGATTTTCCTTTTTCAGCACCTCTTCCAGGGTGTTCACAAACCCCAGAATGGCGGAAGTGTTGAATCCTTTGGAGTTGATTCGCGGATTTTTGATGAACGCGTAATAGGCACGGTATATCAATGCGTAGGCATCAAGCAAGAAAAGTTTATCGGTTGAATTCATATATTTATCCTTTTTTTCATGGTAAAAGTACAAAAAAATACCGTATTAACCGTTTTATTACTATTTTTGTGCTCAAATAGCGATGTATGGACAGTATATCCCTTATAAAATCCCCGATTTCTGCGGAGTTGGAAGACTTCAAAAAGCATTTTGATAGTTGCCTTTCCAGTTCTAACCTTTTGCTGAACAGCGTGATTGCGCATATACGGCAGAAGAATGGGAAGATGATGCGCCCGATTCTGGTTTTGCTTGCGGCGAAGCTGTACAATGAGATTTGTCCGGCAACGCTTCATGCTGCGGTTGCCTTGGAGCTGCTGCATACGGCAAGCCTGGTGCATGACGATGTGGTGGACGAGAGTACCGAACGCCGGGGGCAGCTCTCCGTGAATGCCGTTTTTAATAATAAGGTGGCGGTGCTTACGGGAGATTATTTACTGGCAACGGCTTTGGTGGAAGTGGGGATGACGCGCAATTACGGCATTATCGATATTGTTTCGAAGCTGGGACAGGATTTGGCGGAAGGGGAGCTGTTGCAGCTTTCCAATGTCAGCAATCCCGAATATTCCGAGGATATTTACTTTGATGTCATCCGTAAGAAGACGGCCGTACTGTTTGCCGCATGCATGAAAGCGGGTGCGCTTTCGGTGGGAGCTGGCGATGAAAAGGCGGAATATGCACGTCTCTTTGGCGAATACATCGGTCTTTGCTTTCAAATCAAGGATGATATATTCGATTACTACGAAAGCAAGGAAATCGGCAAACCTACCGGCAATGATATGCTGGAAGGAAAGCTGACCTTACCTGCACTTTATGCCCTTAATTCAACCCGCGACAAGCAGGCGCAGGAGATTGCCGCGAAAGTAAAGAGCGGAACGGCTACAACTGATGAAATAGCCCGATTGATCGAGTTTTCCAAGGCAAACGGCGGCATTGAATACGCTACGAAAGTTATGATTGAGTTTAAGGAAAAGGCGCTTTCGTTATTAGCTTCCATGGAAGATACGGATGTCAAAAAAGCGCTTGTTTGCTATCTTGATTACGTAGTGGAACGCGAAAATAAGTTTGTTTTTATACAATAAAGACGGAATATCTATCAAGTTTCTTTTATATCCCGTCATTCAAAAACGAAGCGAAGAACCTTGTTTCCTTATATAGAGAGCAGGTTCTTCGCTTTGTTTTATATAACGGATATATCAACCGTGTTCCTCTTAAAAGAACTTCATTTCTTCGCCTTTGATTTCCGACAGCAGGAGATTTGCCAGACGGCTGGTTCCCAAACGGAACAATCCATTGTTCAGCCATTCTTCGCCCAGCACTTCTTTTACAATGGTGTAGTAGATGAGCGCATCGTTTACGCAGTTGATGCCTCCTGCCGGTTTGAAACCTATCTTGTTGCCCGTCAAAGCATGGTATTCCTTAATAGCCTGACACATTACGTAGGCTGCTTCCGGAGTGGCGGCAGGCTGCTGCTTGCCGGTGGAAGTCTTGATGAAATCGGCTCCGGCATACATGGATAGGATAGAGGCCTTTTTGATATTGGCTGCCGTTTTCAACGCGCCGGTCTCCAGGATTACCTTCAGGTGATGCTCCTTGCAGGTGGCTTTCAGCTCCTGTATCTCATCGCACATGGTTTCATAGTCGCCGCTCAGGAACTTTCCTACGGAGATTACGATGTCTATCTCATCCGCGCCTTCCATGATTGCCATGGCGGTTTCGGCTACTTTTACTTCTATGAAAGTCTGTGAAGAGGGGAAACCTGCCGATACGCAGGCTATCTTTACGTCTTCCACTTCCAGCGTATCCTTTACTACTTCCGCAAAGTTGGGATATACGCAGATGGCCGCTACGTTCTTCAAATCGGGAAATTCTTCGTCAAACTGGTTTACCTTTTGGGTGAATTTCATGACGCTTTCATCGCTGTCCGTACTGTTGAGCGTGGTCAGGTCGATGCAGTTGAACAGGAACTTCTTTACTTCCGGAGTATTGTTTGTAGGGACTTTCTCTGCGATTATTCCGGCTACTTCCGCTGCCACTTCCGCATCATTCAAATTGGTGTTGTACTTCGCCAGAGCGGCATCGTACTTGCTCTGTGTAGATTCGTTATTCTCCATGGTCGGATAATTTAGGATTATTGATATGTCTTGCCTGGTCGCGTTTGGTTTTCTTCTCGATGCTGCGTGCAAATGCTTCGGTGATGTCTACACCGGTCTGGTTGGCAATGCAGAGAAGTACCCAAAGGACGTCCGCGATTTCTTCTTCAACGTTGTCTTTCTCTCCTTCCTTAAAAGACTGGTCGCCGTATTTGCGTGCCATAACTCGTGCCAGCTCGCCGACTTCTTCGGTCAATACGGCCATATTGGTGAGCTCGCTGAAGTAGCGTACTCCGTATTTTTTTATCCAGGAGTCCACTTCTTGTTGTGCTTCTTTTAACGTCATTATTCCTTGTTTTTTGTATCCATACAGATGGTCACAGGACCATCGTTCACTAATTCTACCTTCATATCGGCTCCAAATTCGCCGGTACCTATCTCTTTACCTAATGCAAAACTCAATTCCTTGCAGAATTGTTCGTACAGTGGAACGGATATTTCCGGTTTTGCCGCCCGTATGTAAGAGGGGCGATTGCCTTTCCTGGTAGATGCGTGCAGCGTAAACTGGCTGATTACCAATATCTCACCGTCAATGTCGAGTATGGATTTATTCATAACGCCATTCTCGTCGTCAAAAACACGCAGGTTGACAATCTTTTTACACAACCAGTCGATGTCTTCCTTGCCGTCCGTCTCCTCTATGCCTACCAATATCATAAATCCTTTGCGGATGGCGGACTTACAGGTTCCGTTGATTGTGACAGACGCATGCCCGGTACGTTGTATAACTACTCTCATGTTTTAGTCCTAAAAAATTATTTTGCAGGTTGCAAAGTTACGAATAAATTCGTGATTGCCGCGGTGTGGGACAAGAATTTGTATTGAAGGGCTATTTGTCTGTGAAATAGTCCTTTATGATTTTTGCTTTCGCCTCGCCAATCACTTTGACAATATCTTCCGCCGATGCCTCCTTGATTCGTTTTACGCTTTTGAACTCCTTTAGCAGAGCGTTCTTGTCTTTTCTCCAATCCCTTTTATCTCGTCTAAGGCCGAAGCTACCTGCCGCTTGCTGCGCTTGTCGCGGTGGAAGGTAATGGCAAACCTGTGTACCTCGTCCTGTATCTGCGTCAGCAGACGGAAAAGGGGAGAGTTTTTGTTTCAGTCCGATGGTCTGCGGCGGGAAACCGTACAGCAGTTCCGATGTGCGGTGTTTCCCGTCTTTGGCAAGTCCGGCAATGGGGATGTTAAGGTTCAGTTCGTCGACAACCTCTTTTACGGCGCTCATTTGCCCTTTTCCACCGTCGGTGATAAGAAGGTCGGGCAGGGGAGCATTCTCCTCGATAGCGCGCTGATAACGCCGTTTTACAACCTCTTTCATGGATGCATAGTCGTCCGGTCCTTCCACGGTCTTGATGTTATACTTCCGGTAGTCTTTCTTGGACGGCTTTCCTTTGATGAAGACAACGCATCCGGCAACAGGGTCCGAGCCTTGGATGTTGGAGTTGTCGAAACACTCTATCCGCATAGGCAGCCTGTCGAGGTGCAATTCTTGCTGGATTTCCTTTAAAAGGCGTACCGTGCGTTGTTCCGGATTCAGCTTTTCCGCTTGTTTCAGACGGTCGGCCTTGTATTGTTTAACGTTCAGGATGGAGAGTTCAAGCAATTTCTTCTTGTCACCGCGTTGCGGGATGGTAAAGATAACGTCTTTAAGCTCCATGTCCAGCTCAAAGGGCACGATGATTTCGCGGGAAAGGCTCTTGTACCGTTCGCGCATCTCGATAATGCCCAGTGACAGGAGCTCCTCTTTCGTTTCGTTCAGCCGTTTCTTGTACTCAAAGGTGAAAGCTTGGTTGATAGCCCCGTTTGTGATATGCAGATAGTTGATGAATGCGGACTTTTCATCGGTGTCTTCCTCGATGGAGAACACGTCGATATTGTGCAATACGTTGCTTACCACTTCCGATTTGGAACGGTAATTTTCCAGCAGCAGATACTTTTCCTTGATTTTCTGCGCCTCTTCAAACTTCATTTCCGCCGCAAGCTCCTGCATCTGCTGATACAGCATCCGCTCTATCTCCTGGGTATTTCCCTTGAGTATTTCCTTTATTTCGGCGATGTTTTTGAGGTATTCTTCCTGATTCTGCTTGCCTATGCAGGGGCCTGCACAGTTCTTGATATGGTATTCCAGGCATACATTGAACTTCCCTGCCCGGATGTTTTCGGGCGAGAGATTCAAGTTGCAGGTGCGTAGCGGGTACAAATGCTTGATGAGGTCGAGCACTGCATACATGGATGGTATGTGGCTGTACGGGCCGTAGTAGGAAGAACCGTTGCGTATGATTCTCCGCGTCTTGAATACGCGGGGGAAATATTCGTTCTGCACGCAGATGGACGGGTAGGTCTTGTCGTCTTTCAGCAGTACGTTGTAACGGGGTTTGTATTTCTTGATAAGATTGTTTTCCAGCAGCAAGGCATCCTCTTCCGTGTTGACCACGATATACCGGATATCTGCAATCTTGCTCACCAGTACCCGTGTCTTTCCCGGTTCATGTTCTCTGTTGAAGTAGGAAGAGACCCGGCGCTTCAGGTTTTTTGCTTTCCCTACGTATATAATCGTTCCCTCGGCATTCAGATATTGGTAAATACCGGGACTTTCGGGAAGGTTCAGAACGATACCATTCAGGTAATCATTTGTTTTTAGTTCGTCCATATCGTAAGAAAAAGGTAGTAAAGAAAAAGGTGGTAAAGCAATACGCTGCCAAGAGCATGCGGCGATACATTCTCATGCAGCGATGTGATTGCTTTACCACCCGGTTGTTTCTTTAGAGTGTCAATACCGATTCTACATCTACATCTTTGCTGAATATATCCTTTCCATGCAACTCTTTCAATTCGATAATGAAGTTTACATATACCTTTTTAGGGCTCAGTTTCTTCACCAGTTTGCAGGCTGCTTCCATTGTTCCGCCCGTAGCCAGAAGGTCGTCGTGCAGCAATACTACATCGTCCGGTTCAATGGCATCCTTGTGGATTTGTACCGTATCTTTGCCGTACTCTTTGTCGTAGCTTTCTTCGATTGTTTCCGCAGGCAGCTTTCCGGGCTTGCGCATGGGTACGAATCCTGCACCTAAGCGGGTGGCGAGAATGGGGCCCATGATGAAGCCTCTGGATTCTATACCTACCACTTTGGTTATCCCTTTATCCTTGTACATTTCATACAAGGTGTCTGAAAGCTCTTGCAGTGCCGACGGGTTTTTAAACAGAGTGGTTACATCGTAGAATAAAATCCCGGGGATGGGGAAGTCGGGAATTTCCCGAATGGTCTTGGCAAGTGTTTCTTTGCTCATAATCAGTTTATTTAATACGTTTATTGAATTCTTTGTTTCACGTGGAACGTTGCCCCTTATCGCCCGCAAAGCACCAGCAGCACGTTGATATCGCTGGGAGACACTCCCGGGATTCGGCTTGCCTGGGCTATTGTTTCCGGATCTATCTTCACCAGCTTCTGGCGGGCTTCGGTAGAAAGAGACTGGATGGAATTATAGTCGAACCTTCCTTTAATCTTTATGCTTTCCAGCCGTGCCAGTTTATCTGCTATGATTCGCTCGCGTCCGATATAGCCTTCGTACTTGATAAGTATTTCCGCAGCTTCGACTATTTCGTCTCTTCTGTCTGCAACTTTATCCTGTTCCGTAATCTTGTCCAGTTCCCGACGGAAAGCGCTGACATGTTCTGCCATGTTTTCCAAGGTTACTTGCGGACGGTTTATTAAGTCTACCAACTTGCATCCCTGGCGGAGCGGGGTAGTGCCGAGCTGTTCCAGCACCGGGTTGATTAATGCCGGTTTCATCGAATAACTCCGGGTGAACTCTATGATGCTTGTAACGGCTTCGCGCTTGCTCTTTAATAGTTCGTAGCGGTCTTCTTTGGCAAGTCCCAGTTTCCAGGCTCTTTCGGTCAGCCTCATATCGGCATCGTCCATACGGAGCAGGATGCGGTATTCCGCACGTGAAGTAAACATGCGGTAAGGCTCATCGACGCCTTTGGTAACCAAATCGTCGATTAATACGCCTATATAGGCTTCGTCGCGTGCCAGGGTGAACGGTTCTCCGCCGTGGCAATTGATATGCGCGTTGATACCTGCAATGATTCCTTGTCCGGCAGCTTCCTCGTAACCGGTTGTTCCGTTTACTTGTCCGGCGAAGAATAGGTTCTTGATTTTCTTCGTTTCCAACGTATGTTTCAGTTGGGTGGGATCAAAGTAATCGTATTCTATTGCGTAGCCGGGGCGGTAAATCACCAGGTCGCGGAATGCCGGAATCTTTTTCAGCGCTGCAATCTGTATGTCCATCGGCAGGGAAGAAGAGAAGCCGTTCAGGTAAAGCTCCTGCGTCGTTTCACCTTCCGGTTCCAGGAAAAGCTGGTGCTGTTCCTTGTCGGGGAAGGTTACGATTTTGGTTTCTATACTGGGGCAATAGCGGGGCCCTATGCTTTGAATCTGCCCGTTGAAAAGGGGAGAATCCGGCAGCCCTTCACGAAGGATGCGGTGTGTTTCTTCATTGGTGAAGCAGGTCCAGCACGGCAGTTGCTTCAGGTGGCGTACGCCGTTGTTCATAAAGGAGAATTTATGGAAGTCGTTTTCCCCTTCCTGAATCTCCATATCTTCGTAATGCACGCTCCGTCCGTCGATGCGTACGGGGGTTCCCGTTTTCATTCGCCCGTATGTGATGCCGTGCCGGGCGATGGATTCGGTCAGTTGGTAAGATGCGGGTTCTGCCATGCGCCCGCCCGGAAGCATGGTGCGCCCTACGTGCATCAGTCCGTTCAGGAAAGTTCCGGCAGTCAGTACGACGCATTTGGCGCGGAAGGTCACTCCCCAAACGGTGGTGAGTCCGGTTACCTCGCCGTTTTCAACGAGGATTTCCTGTACGGTGTCCTGCCAGATGTGCAGGTTGGGAATATTCTCCAAAATCTCGCGCCATGTCCAGATGAATTTGTTGCGGTCGCACTGTGCGCGCGGACTCCACATGGCGGGGCCTTTGGAGCGGTTCAATATGCGGAACTGGATAGCCGTTTTATCGGTCACCAATCCCATATATCCGCCTAAGGCGTCTATTTCGCGTACAATCTGTCCTTTGGCAATACCTCCTACGGCAGGGTTACAACTCATCTGTCCTATCTTATTCATGTCCATTGTGATAAGACAGGTCTTTGAACCCAGGTTTGCGGCGGCGGCAGCGGCTTCACAGCCGGCATGTCCGGCGCCGATTACAATAACGTCATACTTAAACTCCATTCGTTCAATCTCTTTTAAAACCATGCAAAGTTACTAAAAAGTTATTTTGTAGCCGCGATTTATCTCCTTTCCTTGTGAATTCTTAGGAAATACCTCGCGGGTTTCTTTCCGTTTTGCCTGTATGTAATCTCTTTTCGCCTTGTATATAATCTCTTGTTCGTTTAAGGGAAATATCCGAAAGGCAGGTTCTTTTCTTCGTCCCGCAGTTGCGGGACGGACGGTTGCCAGCTGCGAGCCCGGCAGCCCGCAATTGGCAACCGCGGAGCCTGCAATTGGAAAACGAAGAAAGTAACGTGGTAAAGCGGTATTATATACGGTGCGAAACAAAGAAAAGAAAGAGGGAATGGAACATTTATCTACGGGATTAGCTTCCCGATTGCCCGTATAAAACCTTTTCATACCTCGGAAATCGTTGAAAAAGTCGCTTATATGGAATTTCTGATTATTGGGTTAATGCATTGACCCATAGTGCATAGCCTGTTTTTGAGGGTGACGACCGATTGTTTGTCATCACCCTTATCGTGTTGGTCGTCACATCCGCAATCCCTCTCTGGTAAAGGGATGCGAGGTGGTTAGTGACGAGTGACGAGAGATTGTGCAAAAAAACGATAGGGGGGAGAGTTGAACTTTGCTTGCCAATGCGCCTTTTGATTTTATCGCATGGCGAGCGCCTTGTTTTCGGCGGCTTCCATGATTTCCCGTTCTCCCGGTCCTTTGTCGTTAATGCCGCAAAGGTGCAGGATGCCGTGGATGATGACGCGGTACAGCTCCCGTTCGTAGTCATTGCCGGCAAACTGTTCGGCGTTGGTGCGTACCGTATCCAGGCTGATGAAGAGGTCGCCGCTCAGGCGGTTGCCTTCGCAGTAGTCGAAAGTGATGATGTCCGTGTAGTAATCGTGCTGAAGGTACTGGCGGTTCACTTCGAGGATTTTCTCGTCCGAACAGAAGATGTAGGCTATTTCGCCGATTCTCTTGTTGTAGGTGGCGGCAACGGCTTTGATCCATTCCGTTGTTTCGCGCTTCTTGATTGCGGGCATTTCGATGCCGTCTGTCTGATAACTTATCATACTATTTCCAGTTTTTTTTAAAAGAAGAATATATAGCTGATGATGATAGCGGCGATGATACCGGAAAAGTCGGCTATCAGGCCGCAGGTGACGGCGTTGCGGGTTTTCGTGATGCCTACGCTGCCGAAGTAGACGGCAAGGATGTAGAACGTGGTATCCGAGGCGCCGCGTGCCACGCAGCTCATGCGGCCGACAAAAGAGTCGGCGCCGTATTGCTTCATTGTATCAATCATCAGTCCGTTGGCCCCGCTGCCGCTTAACGATTTCATCAATGCAGTGGGCAGCGCACCTACAAATTCGGTGTCCGCTCCGGATAGTCCGACGATGTAACCGATGCCGTTTACGATGATATCCATCGCTCCCGAAGTGCGGAAAACGGCGATTCCAACGAGGAATGCCACCAGATAGGGAACGATGCGTATGGCGGTTGTAAATCCTTCCTTGGCGCCTTCGATGAAAGCATCGTACACATTAATCTTTTTCCATAATCCCCACAGGATGAAAAGCAGGATGATGGTAAAGAGAATGATGTTGGCAACCAGCGTGGAGTAAACGCCCATTTCTTCGCGGCTTACTTGGGTGAACAGGTAAATAAGCCCGGAGAAGAACAGGCTGATGCAACCGATCAGAATAAGAATGGGTTTGTTCAGCAGGTTTATCCGTTGCGCAATGCTGACGGCGGTGACACCGACAATGGTAGAGATGGCGGTAGTAATCAGCGTAGGGATGAAAATGTCCGTAGGCTGCGCAGCGCCCATTTGCGAGCGGTACATCATGATGCTGACGGGTATCAGTATCAACCCGGATGTGTTCATTACCAGAAACATAATCATCGGGTTGGTAGCGGTATCTTTTTTCGGATTCAGCTCCTGAAGCTCTTTCATGGCTTTCAGTCCCATCGGGGTGGCGGCATTGTCCAGCCCCAGCATGTTGGCGGAAAGGTTCATGAAGATGGAACCCATGGCGGGGTGTCCTTGGGGAATTTCCGGAAAGAGGCGGCAGAACACGGGACTCAGCCAGCGCGAAAGCGCGTTTATCATACCGCTGTTTTCGCCGATTTTCATGATGCCCAGCCATAAGGACAGAATGCCGGTGAGCCCCAGTGATATTTCGAATGCGGTCTTGGATGAGTCGAATGTGGAGTTGACAAGTTCCGTAAATATCTCCGTATCTCCCATAAACAGGAGTTTGCAGAGTGCTACAATGAAGGCGATTACGAAAAATGCTACCCAGATGTAATTTAAAACCATGTGTCCTTACTCTTCTTCTTAAATATTAATAGTTGCTTTTGTTGGCAAGATTCCATACGTTGAGGAAGGATGCCTTGGTTATCTCCACGACTTTTTCCCAGTTCAGTAATGCGGCGTGGTCTGACGGCTGGTGATAGTCGGGATGGCCGTCGGTGTGATACCAGATGACGGGGATGCCGGAACGGGCGAACGAGGCATTGTCGCTTCCGCCCACGGGGTTGTCCCAGGGACGGTAGTCGGGTTGCAGTTGCAGTCCGTAGCGGGTGATGTCCCGTTTCAGCCATTCGCCGAAGGCAGGATGGGCGGCTGTGTAAAAGTAGACTACGTGCTGCGGTTGTTCGGGCTTGTTGTTACGCCCTATCATGTCGAAGTTGAGATAACCCTTTATCTGTTTGAGAAACGGGCAGTGCTGTACGAAATGTTTTGAACCGAGCAATCCTTTTTCCTCGCCGTCCCAAAAGGCGAAGATGACATTTCTCAGCGGCTTTTCTCCGCTGAGGGCAAATGCACGTGCTATCTGCAATACGGCGGAGACGCCGGATGCGTTATCGTCCGCACCGTTGTATATCTTATCGTCCGCCAGCGTTTCGTCTACGCCCAGGTGGTCGAAGTGAGCGCCTACAATGACATATTCATCGCTGCGCTTGCCGGGAATGTATGCCAGCACATTATCCATTTTCAGGGAACGGTGCGTGCCTTGTTTCAGTACGGCAACGGAGTCGGGGTGTACCTGCCAGCGTCCGCGTTGCTGCCTTTCCTTGGCGTATGCCTCGAAAGGCTGGTAATAGCCGTTCTTGTCCAAAGGGCGGATACCGGCTTCTTTCAGGCAGGATACGATGTAGCGGGCTGCTACCCGCGAACCATGCATGCCTGCTTCGCGTCCTTGCAGTTCGTCATCGGCCAGAAACTCCACAATGGCTTCTGCGGAAGTACGGTTGATGCTTTGCAATCCTTTTTCAAGCGGGGACTGTGCATGTAGCGACAGGGCGGAAAACAGGAAACAGGCGGTTCCTAAAAATACTTTATGCATGGTGTTCCGTTTTTAGTGACTAAAGTGTGTATCTGTTGCAAAATTAAAGATAACTTTTCATAGTTTCTATAGATTTGTCGTATTTTTGTCTGCTGGCAAGATAATTCAAGTACATGTAAATCAAACGGTGAGTGATGAGAAAAAGGAAAATCCCGTTGGCAGGCACGCTGCAGAATAATCCGATTTCAACGGAAGAAATAGCGGATATTGCCGCAGATATCCAAAGGGAATTGGAGACGTATGCCGATCCGGTAAAAAGGGAATATCTTCCCCGTTTCTTCAAGACGGGAAAGGGAGAATACGGCGAGGGCGATAAATTTCTGGGTGTAGTGGTTCCGAATACCCGCACGGTGGCGAAGCAACACAAGGATGCTCCGTTTGCTGTAATGGCGGAACTGCTGCAAAGCCAGTGGCACGAGTGCCGGCTTTGCGCTTTGCTGATGCTGGTGGAGCGTTTTAAGAAAAGCGGTGAAAAGGAAAGGAAGCTTATTTATGACTTCTACCTTTCGCAGACGGCACGTATCAACAACTGGGATTTGGTAGACTTGTCCGCTCCGGGTATCGTGGGAGAATATCTGAAAGACAAATCCCGCGACGACCTTTATCGTCTGGCAGACGGTGAGCTGCTCTGGGAGCAACGCATTGCGGTGGTTTCTACTTATACGCTTATCAAAAACGGTGATTTCACCGATATTCTGGCGCTTTCGGAACGGTTGCTGCACCATCCGCACGATTTGATGCGGAAAGCGGTGGGCTGGATGCTGCGTGAGATGGGAAAGAGGGATAAGGATTTGCTGGTGCAGTTTCTTGAGAAACACAGCAAGGTGATGCCGCGGACAATGCTGCGCTATGCCATAGAGAAATTCCCGGAAGAAGAAAGGAAGGAGTTTATGAAACGTTGAAAGATTTCTTTATCTTTGTCCGGAAGCGGAGATAAGCGGCATTTCGATATAAAAAAGAATGGATTCATTTTATTCTGCTCTCGGTTTGCACTATCTTTGTCGTTGTATAGATTGAATTTTAATGGAACAAGAAGATTTTAACATACGCGAGCATCAGCTCACCAGCAAGGAGCGTGACTTCGAGAACGCTCTCCGCCCTTTGAACTTCGAGGATTTCAGCGGACAGGATAAGGTGGTTGATAATTTGCGCATTTTCGTGAAGGCTGCCCGTCTCAGGGGCGAGGCCCTGGATCATGTGTTGCTTCACGGTCCTCCCGGATTGGGAAAGACCACACTTTCCAACATTATAGCCAATGAATTGGGAGTAGGTTTCAAGATTACTTCCGGTCCGGTGCTCGACAAGCCGGGCGACCTGGCAGGCGTACTCACCAGCCTGGAGCCGAACGATGTGCTTTTCATCGACGAGATACATCGGCTGAGTCCCGTAGTGGAAGAGTATCTGTATTCGGCAATGGAAGACTACCGCATCGACATCATGATAGACAAAGGCCCGTCGGCGCGAAGCATACAGATTGATTTGAATCCGTTTACGCTGGTGGGGGCCACCACCCGCAGCGGTTTGCTGACGGCTCCGCTACGTGCCCGTTTCGGCATCAATCTCCATCTGGAGTATTATGACGATGATGTGCTGAGCGGTATTATCCGCCGTTCGGCAAGCATACTGGACGTACCCTGCTCCACAAGAGCCGCTTCGGAAATCGCAAGCCGCAGCCGCGGTACGCCGCGTATCGCCAATGCCTTGTTGCGTCGCGTGAGGGACTTTGCACAGGTGAAAGGTTCGGGCAGCATCGATACGGAAATCGCCAATTTCGCACTCGAGGCGCTTAACATTGACAAGTACGGACTGGATGAGATAGACAATAAGATACTTTGTACGATTATCGATAAGTTCAAGGGCGGTCCGGTGGGACTTACAACCATCGCTACGGCCTTGGGAGAAGATGCGGGAACCATCGAAGAAGTTTATGAACCGTTCCTGATAAAGGAAGGCTTCCTGAAACGCACTCCCCGCGGTCGTGAAGTAACGGAACTGGCCTATAAACATTTGGGGCGGAGCCTCTACAATAGCCAGAAGACGTTATTTAATGATTGACGCTTATTGATAAGCAATCGGTTAGAGAGTATAATAAAACACTGAATAACGTGGCTGGATTGAAATCATTGGCAAAAGAAACTGCCATTTACGGGTTGAGCAGTATTGTGGGGCGTTTCCTCAACTATCTGTTAGTGCCCGTATACACCATGGCCTTGTCTGCACAGTCGGGGGGCTATGGCGTTGTGACTAATATCTATGCGTGGGTAGCACTGTTGCTGGTGCTGCTGACGTGCGGCATGGAAACGGGCTTTTTCCGCTTTGCCAATAAAGGAGAGGACGACCCGATGCGGGTGTATTCCACAACATTGCTCAGCGTAGGCATCGGTGCGCTGACATTCCTTGCGCTGGGACTGCTGTTTCTTCAACCGGTTGCCGACTGGCTGGAATACGGAGAGCATCCCTGGTACGTGGGAATGATGATGATTGTAGTGGCGATGGATGCCATTCAAAGCATTCCTTTCGCTTATTTGCGCTATAAGAAACGGCCCGTCAAGTTTGCAGCGCTCAAACTGCTGTTCATCTTCCTGAACATAGCCTTGAACCTGATTTATTATGTCTGGATGAAGGGCGATGATGTGGCGTATGCCTTCCTCTTCAATCTTGTGTGCACTTCTACCATCATGCTGTGCATGATACCCGAATTGCGCGGTTTCGCTTATGTGCTGGACAGGAAACTGCTGAAGCGGATGCTTGCTTATAGCCTGCCGTTGCTGGTGTTGGGCATTGCGGGCATCCTGAATCAGGTGGCGGACAAGATTATCTTTCCCTTTGTCTACCCCGACCAGGTGGAAGCCACCGTACAACTCGGCATCTATGGAGCCGCCAGCAAGATTGCCATGGTGATGGCGATGCTGACACAGGCTTTCCGCTACGCCTACGAGCCTTTTGTATTCGGCAAGAGCCGCGATAAGGACAACAAGCAGGTGTATGCGCAGGCCATGAAGTTCTTTATCATCTTTACACTGGTGGCTTTTCTGGCAGTGATGTTCTATCTGGATATTCTCCGCTACATCATCGGCCGCGACTATTGGCCGGGGCTGCGTGTTGTGCCCATTGTAATGGCTGCGGAAATCTTCATGGGAATTTATTTCAATCTCTCTTTCTGGTACAAGCTGATTGACGAAACGCGTTGGGGAGCTTATTTCTCACTGATAGGCTGCACGATTCTGGTGGTGATGAATATCTTTTTAATTCCGAAGTTCGGGTATATGGCTTGCGCATGGGCCGGATTTACGGGTTACGGCGTTGCGATGCTGCTCTCTTATTTTGTCGGTCAGAAGAAATACCCGATTCAGTACGATTTAAAGTCGATAGGGTGCTATGTGCTGTTGGCTGCGGTGCTTTATGTGGCTGCGGAATGTGTACCTATTGAAAACATCTGTCTGCGTATGACGTTCCGTACGCTGTTGTTATGCCTGTTTATAGCCTATATTATAAAGCGCGATTTGCCGCTTAGTCAAATACCTGTTATCAATCGTTTTATCCGAAAATAGAATTATTTTTATGGAACAGCCTGTCAATCCCAACCGGAATGTATTTGCCGTCAAGAACTTCCTGAAAGAGTATCTCGATTTGCGCAAAGATAAAGACAATGAACTTGCCACTGTAGACTCCATCCGTAAGGGTGTCGAGTTTAAAGGGGCCAATTTATGGATTCTGATATTTGCCATCTTTATGGCTTCACTCGGTCTGAATGTCAATTCTACCGCTGTAATTATCGGTGCGATGCTTATCTCGCCGTTGATGGGACCTATCATGGGAGTGGGGCTTTCAGTGGGTCTGAACGATTTCGAGCTGATGAAGCGCTCGTTGAAAAGTTTCCTGATAACTACGCTGTTCAGTGTTACCACGGCTACCGTCTTCTTCCTGGTGAGCCCGGTTGCCGAGGGGCAGTCGGAGTTGCTGGCGCGTACCTCACCGACGATTTATGACGTATTCATCGCACTGATGGGCGGTCTTGCGGGAGTAGTGGCACTCTCCACGAAGGAGAAAGGCAATGTGATTCCGGGTGTCGCCATTGCCACGGCATTGATGCCGCCGCTGTGTACGGCAGGTTATGGACTGGCAACGGGAAACCTGATTTATTTCCTCGGTGCATTCTACCTTTATTTCATTAACTCCGTATTCATCAGTCTGGCTACTTTTATCGGCGTACGGGTAATGCACTTCCAGCGCAAGGAGTTTGTGGATAAGAACCGTGAAAAGAAGGTGCGGAAGTATATCGTGCTGATAGCTGTCCTTACGATGTGTCCGGCGGTGTATCTCACAGTGGGAATTATTCAGGATACCTTCTTTGAAAGTGCGGCCAACCGCTTTGTAAACGAGCAGCTTGCCTTTGAGAATACGCAGGTATTGGATAAGAAAATCCACCATGAGGGCAAGCACCATGAGATACGGGTAGTCCTGATAGGTCAGGAAGTGCCGGAAGCCTCTATTGCCATCGCCCGCAGTAAAATGAAAGATTATAAACTGGACAATACGAAGCTGGTTGTGCTCCAGGGAATGAATAACGAGTCGCTGGATATGTCGTCTATCCGCGCCATGGTTATGGAAGATTTCTACAAGAACAGCGAACAGCGTCTGGTGGAGCAGAAGCAGCAGATTTCTTCTTTGGAAAAGAACTTGGAACAGTACCGTAAATACGATGAATTGGGCAAAAAGATTATCCCTGAGCTGAAGGTGCTTTATCCCTCCGTTAAGTCGGTTTCCATTTCGCACGCGCTTGAGCTGACGGTCGATTCGGTACGGATAGATACCGTTACGCTTGCCGTCCTGAAGTTCGGCAAGCATCCGGATGCCCGTGAAAGGGAGAAAATAACCGAATGGCTGAGAGCGCGTACGGGTTCCGAAAAGCTGAGGCTGATTGCGGAGTGATGTCCGGATGCGGTGAAAGAGAAGCGTCCGGCCGCACAGGCTGTCGGTGTGGGAGTACAAAACGGGCAGGCAAACTTATATAAAGTTAAGTAGAGAACGATATGGTTTTGAGATTTGTAGCAGTGGTTGTTTGCTGCCTTTCTGCGTGGGTGGTGCAGGCGGATGAGGGCATGTGGATGCTGGGTAATCTGAATAAACAGACGCGCCGGGCAATGAAAGAGCTCGGTTTGCAAATGCCGGCAGACAAGCTATACAGTGCCAGACGTCCCTCATTGAAAGATGTCGTAGTGAGTTTCGGCGGTTTCTGTTCGGGGGTGGTCGTGTCGGAAGACGGACTGGTATTTACGAATCACCATTGCGGTTTCAGCAGCGTCCAGCAGCATTCTTCCGTGGAGCATGACTATCTGAAAGACGGCTTTGTGGCACGTAACCGCAGCGAGGAATTGCCGAATCCGGAGCTTTATGTCCGCTTTCTGCTGCGGACGGAGAATGTAACGAAACGGGTGCTTGGTGCGGTAAAGCCGGAGATGACCGAGCCGGAGCGTTCCGGTGCGGTGGATTCGGTGATGTTTGCCATCAGTGAGGAAGTGGCGCGTAAGGACTCTACTTTGGTGGGAATTGTAGATGCGTGCTATGGCGGCAATGAGTTCTGGCTGTCTGTTTACCGCGACTATAACGATGTCCGGCTGGTATTTGCACCGCCTTCCTCGGTAGGCAAGTTCGGTTGGGATACGGACAATTGGGTGTGGCCGCGTCATACGGGCGATTTCTGCGTATTTCGCATCTATGCCGGTAAGAACAACCGCCCGGCGGATTATTCGCCGGAAAACGTCCCTTATCATCCCGAATACGTAGCGCCGATTTCTCTGGACGGGTATAAAGAGGGTTCTTTCTGCATGACATTGGGCTATCCGGGCAGCACGGAGCGTTACCTCTCTTCGTTTGGCATCGAAGAGATGATGAACAACGGCAATCAGGCACAAATAGATGTCCGGGGCATCAAGCAGGCTATCTGGAAGCGCGAAATGGACAGGCGAGACAGTATCCGCATAAAGTATGCTTCCAAATACGATGAAAGCTCCAATTACTGGAAGAACAGCATTGGGGTGAACCGGGCTATCCGGAAATTGCATGTCTTGGAAAAAAAGCGTGCCATGGAGCGGGAGCTTCGCCGCTGGATACAACAGACACCCGGAGAACGTGAGAAGCTGTTGCGGTTGTTTCCCGATTTGGAACTGGACTATAAAAATACCCGTGAAGCCAACCGTGCTCTGGCTTATTTTGCCGAATCTTTCCTGAATGGCCCTGAACTGATACAATTGGCGTTGTCCATTTTGAATTTTGATTTTGAAGGGGAACGGAAAACGGTTGAGGCCAATCTGAAGGCAATTGTAGAAAAGTACGCCAATCTGGATTTGGAAATCGACAAGGAAGTCTTTACCGCCATGGTGAAAGAATATCGTTCCAAGGTCGATTCTACCTATTTACCGGAGTTTTACGGTACGATTGCCACCCGGTACGGCGGTAACGACAAGGCCTATGCGGATAGTTTGTATGCCGCTTCGGAACTGACTACCCCTCGCGGATTAAAACGTTTTCTGGAGCGGGACACTACCTATAACATCTATGACGACCCTGCCATAAACCTGGGCATAGACCTGATTGGCAAGATGTTTGAAATCAATATGCAGACGAGAGAGTCCGCCATGAATATCGCCCGTAATGAGCGCTTGCTGAATGCTGCCGTACGCAGGATGTATTCATCGCGTAATTTCTATCCGGACGCAAATTCCACCATGCGTTTGAGTTTCGGTACGGTATGCGGATACACCCCGTTTGACGGTGCTGAATACGATTATTATACCACGACCAAAGGTATTCTTGAAAAGGTAAAGACCCATGCAGGCGATGTGGATTTTGAGGTGCAGCCGGAACTTCTTTCTTTGTTCTCCAACCGCGACTTTGGCAGATATGCCGGTGAAAAGGGAGAAATGAATGTTTGCTTTATCTCCAATAACGATATAACCGGCGGCAATTCGGGAAGCGCCATGTTCAATGCCAGAGGCGAACTTCTGGGACTGGCTTTTGACGGCAATTGGGAAGCGATGAGCAGCGATATACTCTATGAACCGAAGATGCAGCGCTGTATCGGGGTCGATGTGCGCTACATCCTGTTCATGATAGAGAAGTACGGCAAAGCCGGAGATTTGATACGGGAGTTGAAAATTGTTTCCGGAAAATAGCCGGTTATGCGATTCCCCTGATGCGGTCGTCGAAAGCGGACAATGCCGCTTTGGCCCCTTCACCCATAGCTATGATAATCTGTTTGTAGGGTACGTCGGATACGTCTCCGGCTGCATAAACACCCGGAAGCGTGGTGCGGCAGAATGCGTCTGTCTTGATTTCACCGGTCGGTGTCGTTTCCAATGCGTCCCGGAAAGGTGCGCTGTTGGCTGCCAGACCGATTTGTACGAAGATACCGTCCAAAGGATAGTCGCGCTCCTCGTTGGTGATGCGGTCTTTGATGCGGATACCGGTTACTTTCTCTCCGTCGCCCGTCACTCGGGTGGTTTGTGAAGAAGTGAATATCTCCACGTTGGGAAGGCTTCCGGCTTTTTCCTGCAATACCTGGTCGGCTTTTAGCGTATCGGCAAACTCGAAGACGGTAACTTTCCTGCAGATTCCCGCCAGGTCGATGGCCGCTTCTATGCCGGAGTTCCCGCCGCCGATGACGGCTACATGCTTGCCTTGGTAGAAGGGACCGTCACAATGCGGGCAGAAGGCTACACCGCGTCCGAGGTATTCGGCTTCTCCCTCTACGTTCAGTTTACGCCAGCTTGCGCCTGTGGCAATGATTACCGCAGGGGCTGTAAACGTTTCTCCGCCACCGGAGAAAACCTTTTTCTCTTTGCCCTGAAGCTCTGCTCTTTCAATCTTCCGGTCTTCAAAAATCTCTATCGGGTAATGTTCTATGTGCGTCCTGAGTGCGTCGGCAAGCTGTGAACCTGTTGTCCGGGGTACGGAGATGAGGTTCTCGATGCCTACGGTTTCTTTTACCTGTCCGCCTATTCGTTCGGCAATAATGGCTACGCGCAATCCTTTGCGGGCGGAATAAACGGCTGCCGAAGCCCCGGCAGGACCTCCGCCCAGGACCAGCACGTCGAACTCCCTTAAGACGGGTGCTGCATTCTCTTGCGGCAGGCTGCCGAAGGTATCTTCCAGTTTTTTCAGGAGTTCCCCTAAAGAACCGCGTCCCACATGAAGTTGCTTCCCATTGGCGTAAACGGACGGTACGGCTTGTATTTTCAGCGCATCCGCTTCTTCCTGAAAGACGGCTCCGTCTATTGTGTCGTGGGTGATATAGGGATGCAGCAGTGCTACGGCATTGAGCGCCTGCACAATGTCCGGGCAGTTGGTACAGGCCAGCGACACATAAGTTCGCAGATGGATTGGGCCTTGCAATGCCTTGATGCGGCGGCCGATACCCTCGTCCGGGAGATTTTTGCCCTTTCCATCGGCATTTAGCACGGCAAGAAGCAGCGAACTGAATTCATGTCCGCCCGGAACGGCACGGAATTTTATTCCGGTTTCTTTCCCTTCTTTCAGGAGCGTAAACTCCAGTTTGGGTTCATCGGTTTCGGTCACCTGGCAGGACAGTTTGTCGGAACAGCTCGCTATGTCATTCAGAAAATCAATCATCTCACCGGCCTGTTCATGTTCCGGATTGCAGGTGATGTGAAAGGTATAGCGGGCTTTCAATGGTTGGAATATGCTCCGCACTTGGTCTAATATAGTTGCTTCTAACATGATGATGCAGGTTTTTAAATGTTGGAGTATAAAAAAAGACTATCTCATTTCTTGTACTCTTGCAAGGAAGAAATGGAGATAGTCTTTACATAGTAATGTCTATCGTATGGGGGTACGATTAAATCTTGCCGACTAAATCGATGCTCGGCTTCAACGTTGCACCGCCTTTCTTCCATTTGGCGGGACAGACTTCACCGTCGTGAGTGGCTACGAATTGCGCAGCTTCCACCTTACGGAGCAGTTCGTCCGCATTGCGTCCGATGTTGTTGTCCTGAATCTCGGCAATCTTGATTTTTCCTTCAGGATTTACAAGGAATGTACCGCGATAAGCCATACCTTCTTCTTCGATCATCACACCGAATGCACGGCTCAATGTTCCTGTCGGGTCTGCCAACATCGGGTATTTAATCTTACGGATGCTTTCGGAAGCATCATGCCATGCTTTATGTACAAAGTGAGAGTCTGTACTTACGGAATAGACCTCTACGCCCATGGCTTGGAACTGGTCGTATTTTTCTGCAATATCCACCAGTTCGGTAGGACATACAAACGTAAAATCTGCCGGATAGAAGAAGAAAATGGCCCATTTGCCTTTTACATCTTCGTTAGTTACTGTTTTGAAACTTCCGTTTTGGAAGGCCTGAACTTTGAATTCAGGGAGTTGAGAGTTGATAATCGGTTCCATAATTATACTTTTTAAAAGGTTTGGTTTTTGTTTTACCGGTGCAAAGATTGTGCAGACCGAATGCAGAAGCAGGCTTGCCTGATTATGCCGAGGTGCAGCCGATCTTTGCTTTTCCTGTTTGCAAAAATATAGCATTTTTCTCCGGTAGAACAAAAAATCCGATTGAAAGGTTTTATGGGCCGATAGACAAAATCTATACGAGTACCTGAGTGGCTTTCAGGGAGAGCATTTCTTTGGGCACTGCCGCTGTTACCTCTTGGGCGATTGTATTTAAAAGCGTGTTGCGGATAAAACTCCGGTTGGTCAGCATGATGATTTGCCGGGTAGGACAGGGGATGGCAAAAGGATGTACCAGTTCTTTCTGCGTGCCGTTCAGTTGCAGGACAGCCAGTTCGGGAATGAAAGTGATGCCCTTGCCGCTTTCTACCATGCGCATAAAGGTTTCCATGCTGCCCAGATGGTAGGCCAACTGGCTGGCACGGGCTGCCTTCAGTTGGCAGAAACGCTCCAGCTGGTCGCGAAAACAATGCCCTTCATCCAGCAGCCAAAGCTGTTCTCCCGTCAAGTCCGAAGTCCGTATGACTTCATTGCTGAAAAGACGGTTTTCCTGCGCAATATACGTGTAGAACTGTTCGTAGAATAACGGTATTTGCCGGAATTCTTCCATTCCTGCCAGACCGGCTACGATTCCGGCATCTATGTCTCCCGTTTGCAGGGCTTTCTTGATGTCGTTCGTCTTCATCTCTACTACCCGGATATCAAGCTGCGGATATTTCTTCATCAATTGCGGAAAGAAACGCGGCAGCAGATAGGGGGCTATGGTGGGAAGTATGCCTAGTTTGAAAATTCCGCTGAGCGAATGCTTTTCTTCTTCTATAATGTTTTTTATACGATGGGTCTGAACCAACACATTCCGGGCTTGTTCTATGATGTGAAGGCCGATGGGAGTAGGGCACACAGGCTGCTGGCTGCGGTCGAAAATCTTTGTGTCCAACTCTTCTTCCAACTTTTGAATCATGGCGCTCAAGGTGGGTTGTGTGACCCGGCAATATTCAGCGGCTTTGGCGAAATGGCGGAACTGATTGACAGCAAGTATGTATTCCAATTGTTGTAAAGTCATAGAAACAGGGCTTTTGAATGTTATATATAGAATCGTTCTATGCAAAGATAGAAATTATCTGTTTGACAAGCACTTATTTGCCGCTTATCTTTGCAACAGAAACAAAGAAAAATAGTATGAACTTTTAAAATAGAAAGATTATGAAAACTTTAGATTACTTACATTTGAATGAAAAGAAAGTTGCTGACGTAGTATCGGCATTGCATCAGCTATTGGCAGACTTTCAGGTACATTATACCAATTTGCGCGGTTTCCATTGGGATATTAAAGGACACGGGTTCTTCGTGCTGCACGGCAAATTTGAAGATATGTACAACGATGCCGCAGAGAAAGTGGATGAAATCGCAGAACGTATCCTGATGTTGGGCGGTACGCCCGAAAACAAATTCAGCGAATATCTCAAGGTTGCCAAAGTGAAGGAAATCTCCGGTATTACTTGTGGCGGTGAGGCTGTTGAGCATATCCTCGAAACTTACAGCTATCTTATCGGTGAAGAAAGAAAAGTGATAGAACTGGCCAATGAAGCCGGTGATGATGCAACGGCCGACTTAATGACCGGTTACCTGAAAGAGCAGGAAAAAATGGTTTGGATGCTCGTTGCTTTCAGTACCAAGAGCTGTACGAAATAGGAGATAAAAAGCAATAAGATAATAGGGTGATAAAGTGATGATGCATTGCTTTGTCACCCTATTGCTTTGTTACACTGTTATTTATCACCTTGTCACTCCATCATCTTTTTAGAATAATGACGGTTACGGCTGAAATGATGAGCAGGATGCCCAGTGCTATGCTTCGGGTAAACGGCTCTCCGAAGATGGCAATGCCTACGCATACCGCCGTTACAGGTTCCATAGCTCCCAATACGGATGTCAGTGTGGAGCCTATGTTTTTTGATGGCGCGTACCAGTGCAAGGTTGGATATTACGGTAGGTACTAACGCAAGCATCACCAGATTGCCCAATGTGGTGCGGTCCGGAATGGCCTGTAACCCTATCCCGGAGATTTCCGTTCGGTGAATAACAGGATACCGCCGAACAAAAAGACGTAAAACGTCATTTTAAGCCCTTTCATTTCGAGATTTTTCAGTTGGCTTACCGTTACCAGGTAAAGGGCATATCCCAATGCAGAAAGCAAAACAATGAATATGCCGGACCAGGTGACGCTTCCCGTACCGTCTCCGTTGGACAGGAAAAATACGCCGGCTACTGCCAGTGCAATGGCCGCCATGCGCCACAAAGATTTCTTCTCGTGGAAGAATATCATCATGATAAGCGTAGTCAGCACCGGATACATGAAATGAAGGGTGGTGGCCACACCGCTCGACATGAACTGATACCCCCAAAAGAGGAATACTGCGGAACTGTCGTAAAGGCATGCCAGCAGCAGAAGCGGCAATATCTCCTTACGGCGTATGCGGAAAGACTGCTTGTCGAGCAGCAGTATGCCTGCCAGTGCCAGCATGGCGAAAAGAAAACGATATAATAGAATAGACCAGAAACCCATTCCTTGCTGCATGGCGGGGATTGTAAATAGCGGAATCAATCCGAAGCTGGCAGAAGACAATAGTCCATATAAAAAACCGTTGACTTTGTTCACGTCGTTTGCTTATTTCTTTTTAGGTGTCCGTTTTGCCCAGCCTTCTTCGCTGAAGTCCGGTTCTGAATCTTTAAATTCGTTATTGCCTTGAAAGAACTGTTTCCAATCGTCTTTTTTGCCGCGTGCCTTGGTATAACCGCGTTCTTCGCGACTGGGCTTGTTCTTTTTCTTGTCGGTAGCGGCATATTCGGTCTTATCGCTGCGTTTGCCGGCAACCTCGCTGCGACGCTCATCCTTGTAGCTGCGTTTTTTGCCGTCAAATTCCTTTTTGCCGTAGTTGCCGCCTTCGTTCCTGCGTTTTCCTTTGGGAGCGTCTTTCCCTTCTTCTCCCGCAATCTCTACAGAAACCTTACGGCCGTTCCAGTTGGCCCGGTTTAAGGCTTTTATAACGTTGCCCGCTTCTTTGTCTTCCACTTCAAAGAAAGAGAACTTCTGCATCAGGTCGATACGGCCTAATTCAACACGCCCGCGGGTATTGTTGTTCAGGAGGCTGATCAGTTCGTTGGGGAAGAAGTTGTCCATTTTACCGAGATTGATAAACAGACGTTTAAAGCCCGGAGTTGCCTTGCGGGCATTGCTGCCGCGTTCGCCGCTTTTGGCGCTGCGTTCGCTGCCGGTGGCAATTTCTATTTCCTCACGGTCGCGATAGTAGTCCAGGAAGCGGTTGAATTCGAGGGAAACCATGCGTTTAATCAGGTCTTCCTTACTCAACCAGTCCAGCTTGCGGTAAATGTCGGGCATGAAATCACGGATTTCATCCTCATTTACTTTTACTTTTTCGAGTTCGTCAATAACCTTCAGCAACTGCTTCTCGCAGATTTGCTTGCCAGTAGGCATTTCTCCCTGAATGAATTTCTTGCCGATGATGCGTTCGATTTCACGCATTTTGCCTTTTTCGCGCAGGTTGATGATGGCGATGGATGTGCCTGTTTTTCCGGCACGTCCCGTACGTCCGCTGCGGTGTGTGTAGCTTTCCGTATCATCGGGCAGGCCGTAGTTGATGACGTGGGTGAGGTCGTCGACGTCCAGACCGCGTGCGGCAACGTCGGTAGCCACCAGCAGTTGCAGGTTGCGTATGCGGAATTTCTGCATGACGGCATCGCGCTGCGCCTGGCTCAGTTCACCGTGCAAAGAGTCGGCATTGTAACCTTCCTGCATCAGTTTGTCAGCAATTTCCTGAGTTTCCTTGCGGGTACGGCAGAAGATGATGCCGTATATCTGCGGATAGTAATCTACGATGCGTTTCAGGGCGGCGTACTTATCCTTGGCATGAACGGTGAACACCACGTGTTTCACGTTGCTGGTTCCTTCATTTCTGCGTCCGATGGTGATTTCCTTTGCATTGTGCAGGTATTTTTTGGAAATACGTGCGATTTCGGGACTCATGGTCGCGGAGAACAGCAGTGTGTTACGCTCTTGGGGCACATCTGCAAGAATGGCATTAATGCTGTCCGTAAAACCCATGTTCAGCATTTCGTCCGCCTCGTCCATAACCACGTTCTGGATGGTGGAGAGTGAGACGGTCTTGCGTTCCATAAGGTCGAGCAGACGTCCGGGGGTAGCTACGATGATGTGTACCCCCCGCTTCAGGGCACGTATCTGGCTTTCGATGGACGAACCGCCGTACACGGGCAATACCCGCAGACCGTCGATGTACTTGGAGTAATCATTCAGGTCGCCCGCTATCTGTAAACAGAGTTCGCGGGTAGGGCAAAGAATAAGTGATTGGGGTATTCGGTTGTTAACGTTGATTTGCTGTATAAGCGGCAGACCGAACGCTGCGGTCTTTCCTGTTCCTGTTTGTGCCAGTGCTACTACATCATTATTTTCTCCCAAAAGGTAAGGGATTACTTCCTCTTGTACCGGCATGGGACACGCATATCCCATTTCTTCAATGGCGCGGCGTATCTCCGGCGACACACCGAGCTCTTCAAATGTCTTCATTAAATCTTTGTATATCTTTATATTTCAGGTGCAAAGATAATGCAAGCCGGGAGCATAATAAAATAAACTTGTCTGTTTTTTATGCCGAGGTGCGGTTTATCTTCGCATTTGGCGCAAAGATAAGAGTTTTTTGGCGATTAATCATTAATTACTGAGCAAAATACTCCGTAACCTTTTTATTTCGTTCTTGCTTAGTCCGATACCTTTCCGCAGGTAAGTATCCATGTCACCGTATCGGCGTTCCGCTTCGTCTTTGGCAGCGTTCAGGAAATCCTCGCGTGCGGAGAAAAGGGTAGTGATGGCTTCCTGCGAGCGTGCAGGCAACTGATAAGCGTATTTGGAGGCGCTTGGAATGTTGAAGTAATCATTGCTCAGCCGGTAATCTTCCATGATTATGTCCTCGTTTATTCCCAGTGCGGCAAGCACCAGTGCGGACACGATGCCGGTACGTCCTTTGCCGGAGGAACAGTGTATGACTACCGGATAACTGTTTTTATCCAACAGGATATCGAATATCTGCCGGTATTCTTTGGTATATTGGTCTATTAAAATGCGGTTCATACGCTCTACCATGCGGTAGACGGTGTCACTTTTGATTTTTTCTTCCCGTATGCCTTTCAGTATGCCTTCCATATCTCCTGTGGCAAGCGGAATATGCACGACGTTGAACCCTTTTTGCAGCGGCGACTGCCTGCCTATCTCCGAAGAAGCCCGCAAGTCGATAAGTGTCCTGATGCCGAGGTTTTTGAGCTCCCTGCGTGAGGAACATTCAAGGCTGTCTATCTCTGCCGAGCGGTAAATCATTCCCCAGCGCATCTGTTTCTTGGTGGAATAAGAAGGATAGCCGCCCAAATCACGGAAGTTCTGTACACCGGGAATGTTGATGTTGCGCGTGGCAATCTTAACACGATATTTGTCGTCGAACAAAAGGGTGTAATAATAACGTTTGGTCGGATCGTTCGTGACGATGGTCATTTTCAAGTCCGAGATATCGGCCATGGCCACGGGAACATCTTCCGGAATGAAGTCAGGATCGGTCGAAGCATATACTTTTATGTTCCCTTTGATAAGCGGAGCCATTTCCCATTTGACGATACAGTTCCCTACATTATTTTCTTCGCATACAACGGATATGTGTGGAGCTGTGCCGCTGCAAGAAGGAAGCAACACTGCCAGAACAAGCAAGTTCAACAGATTCTTATACATAATTCGTAAACTCTCTAATGTCGTTTACAGCAAATATATGGTTTTTCGTTGCAGATTATACAGCGTATATGAAGCTTTTATAATTTTTAAATGATAATTTATTTTTAAGTGCTGATTGGAGAGAGCCCTCAATATTTGCATCTCTCCGCAAACTCGTTTGACACCGAATTGCTGTAGCTTTTGCAGACTTCTGCGGCAAATTCCATGCCGTAACGGATAATCTGGTCCCACTTGGCTTCACCGATTGTATTCAGGTCGTCATAGCGGACATCGTATTTCAGCAAGCCGTAAATGATGCCTGCATTGAAGTTGTCGCCCGCTCCGACGGTACTTACGGCTTTCAGTGGCGGTATGTCATATTCTTTGGAGACGGAAGCGGTGCGGAGCGCAATCTTTTCCGCTCCTGCCGTGCATAGGAAATTGGGACAGTAGAATTTAATCTTGTCCTTGTATATCTTGTCTGCTTCGCGCAGGTTGTACATATAGAAGAAATCGTCCTGCGAGCCGCGTACAATGTTCGCGTATTCCAGATTTTCAATAATGGTCGGCGCCAATTTTATGGCCTCTTCCTTATGGGAAGAACGAAAATTAGGGTCGTAGTACACGATGGCTTTCTTTTCGCGTGCCTGGTCGAGCAGCTCCAACACTTTCTCGCGCAGCACCGGATTCAATGCGTAGTAAGAGCCGATGACAACAATGTCGTCCTCTTCCAGTTTGGGGTATATGACATCCAGCCGCTGTTTGGGATAATCCTTGTAGAAGATATATTCGGCATCGCTGTTGTCATCCAGAAAGGCAAGCGAAACGGGCGATTTCCCGTCAGGAAATACGTTGACGTAGTCCGTAGAGATATGATTGTCACGCATGAACCTGAGGATGATATTGCCTACATGGTCGTTGCCGGTTTCACTGATGAAACAGATAGGAACGCCGGTACGGCTCAATGAAACGATTCCATTGAATACGGAACCGCCCGGAACGGCAGCCGAAGGTTGCTCGTTACGGAAAATAATGTCTAATATCGTTTCTCCGATGCCGATTACTTTACGCATAACGCTCTTGATTTTTCTCCGAGGTAACCGCCGTGGTGACGTTTGGAGTAGTCTTCAATGGTAAATCCGGTTTTCTGCATAGTCTGTACTACCAGAATATCTCCTATAACGGTCATTACCGTTGTAGAAGTGGTAGGGGTCATGCCCAGTATGCAGACTTCCTTGGGACTTCCTGTGCTGAGACATACATCCGATTCCTGTGCCAGCGGACTGTCCGGATTTCCTGTAATGACGATAAATTTCAGTTTCGGATTCAGGTTATGCGCCAGTTGTGTCAGTTCGACGATTTCCCGTGTTTTGCCCGAATTGGAGATGAGCAGCAGCAGGTCATTCTCCTGCAGGATACCCAGGTCTCCATGCTGTGCTTCGCTGGGGTGCAGAAATACGGAAGGAATGCCGGTCGAGCAAAAGGTTGTAGCAATATTCATGGCTATTTGCCCTGCTTTACCCATGCCGGAAGTTACCAGTTTGCCTTTTTTACGGTGTACCTGTTCTACGATAAGTTCTACCGCCTTTTCGTATGCGTCCGTTACAGGGATATTCAATACGGCCTGCGCTTCTTTCTGCAAAAGCTCTTGAATGGATGCTATCATTGTCTCAATTTTGATTTATGGATTATAAGTCTACAAATATCCGTAATTTTCCATAAACGGCAATAAGTTTTATTGTATTTTTGTGCCGGTAAACTGTTTGTAGTGTAAGAATGAAGAATTTAACAGAAGAAATACAGCCTCGCCATAATCAGCACACATTGCCGAACGGCTTGCGCATCATCCATGAACCCTCCTTGTCGAAGGTGGCTTATTGTGGTTTTGCGGTGGATGCCGGAACACGCGATGAACTCGAAAACGAGCAGGGGATGGCGCATTTTGTGGAGCATCTTATTTTTAAAGGCACCAGGAAGCGCAGGGCGTGGCATATTCTGAACCGCATGGAGAATGTGGGCGGCGATTTGAACGCTTACACCAATAAGGAAGAAACCGTAATTTATTCCGCATTTCTTACCGAACATTTCGGGCGTGCTTTTGAGTTGCTGACGGATATTGTATTCCATTCCACTTTCCCTCAGCGGGAGATTGAAAAGGAGACAGAGGTTATTATAGACGAAATCCAGTCGTACGAAGACAACCCGTCCGAACTGATTTTTGATGATTTTGAGGATTTAATCTTTCGCGGGCATCCTCTGGGACGTAATATCCTCGGCAATCCGGAACAGTTGAAGAAGTTCCGCAGCGAAGATGCGGCGGCCTTTACTTCCCGCTTTTACCGTCCGGGCAATATGGTGTTCTTTGTTTTAGGCAATATGGATTTCAGACAAGTGGTGCGTTGGGCGGAAAAACTATTGGCTGATATTCCGGCTGAGGCTGTCGATAACCGTCGTACGCCCCCGCCTTTATATGTTCCGAAAAATCTGGTTTTACACAAAGATACCCATCAGGCGCACATCATGATTGGCAGTAGGGGGTACAATGCGTATGAAGACAAGCGTACGGCGCTCTATCTGCTGAATAACATCCTCGGAGGTCCGGGCATGAACAGCCGGCTGAATGTGGCCTTGCGCGAACGGCGCGGGTTGGTCTATAATGTAGAGTCCAACCTGACTTCTTATACCGATACCGGAACTTTCTGTATTTATTTCGGTTGCGATCCGGAGGATGCGGAGCTTTGTACCCGCCTTGTGTATAAAGAACTGAAACGCCTGCGCGATACCCGGATGACTTCTTCCCAACTTGCCGCCGCCAAAAAACAGCTTATCGGGCAGATAGGCGTGGCTTCGGACAATAACGAGAACAATGCCCTCGGCATGGCAAAGACCTTCCTGCATTACAATAAATATGAAACGGCCGAGGCCGTGTTCCGGCGTATCGGACAACTGACTCCCGAAATTCTGTTGGAAGTGGCAAACGAGATGTTTGCGGAGGATTATTTATCGACACTTATTTACGATTGACAGCCTTATTCCCGCTTATTCTCTTCAGGTTGTTCCAACCGCTTCCTGCTGAATTCACAGCCGCAGTACAGTTGGTTATAGAAGTCATACTCTTTGAGGAGCTGGTTGCGGCGGTCTTGCAATCCGCCTTTCCGCCAGTTCTGTTCCCAAAAGATTGTACCGGGATAAAGGGCGGCTGCCCGTTTTCCCGCTTCGTTTATCTGGTCGAGGCTTTTCCAACGCGAAGATGCGAGGGTAGTGGTAAAGACAGAGAAGCCGTGTTCGGAAGCATAGCGTGCCGTTTCCGTCAGGCGTAATGTAAAGCATTTCAGGCAACGGCTGCCTCGTTCCGGTTCGTTTTCCAGTCCCAGCATTGTGTTCCGCCAGTGGGTATAATCGTAATCTGCATCGATGAAATCGAGGTTTTGGGATGTTACGAAACGAACGGCTTCCTGCTTTCTTATCTCATATTCCTCTTGCGGATAGATGTTGGGATTACAATAAAACACTGTCGGGCGGATGCCGTTTGCCAGCAGGCATTCAATGATGGCGGAGGAACAGGGAGCACAGCAGGAATGGAGCAGAACTCTGTCTTCGCCGTTGGGAGTTTGAATTTTCAACATAGTCATGAAGTATTTTAAACTTTCAGTTTTATTTTGCCTTTCACCAGCAGTCCTGTCAACTGTACGATGATGATGGAGAAGACAAGCGATTTGAGCAGTCCCGGTACACCGCTTTCCAATGCTTCCGGATAAGCCCAGCCGGCTAATTGCTGGACGGAGTACCATATATAGGGAAGAATGTAGCAAGTGAGCGTTGCCGTTCCTGCGGGCTTGATTATATCGAACCAGTTGGTTTTGCCCTTTACATCGGTCAGCCAATAGAAAAAGCCGAATAACGGGAAGAAGGCGGCAAGACAATAAAACAGCCAGGACGGGGTAGCCTGTATCTTGGAGATAATCCAGTATGGATGCGAAACCAGTGCAAGAATCAACATGCCGGCACCAAGGATGCAGAGCATACCGATGAATTTGCCGGGATGTTCGCGATTGGCGTAGCGTTGCATGAGCAAGGAGGTCAGCAGACCCGACATTCCGAATGCGTGTAGCGTCCAGTCACTGGGAATGAAAGGCAGCAACAGGATACGGCTTCCGTACTCTTCCGGGATAAGGCCGGAATGGCTGATTACAGCGAGCGTTATCACTGCAAACCATGCAACCGCGTTTTTACGCAGGCTTTCGCGGGTGAACAGATAGATGCCGGCACATACGGCATATGTCCAGCCTATAAGACCGAGGATTCCCCACCAACTTGTATGGAACGGTTTCCCGTTGAGGTCTTTATAAATAACCAGCGTTGCAAGCAATACCACGCCTGCTACTTTCATTACGGTGAAAAAGGCTTTTTTTGTACCTTCGGCCTTTGGATATACTCCCCATGTCAGGAAGAAACCGATTACCATAAGGATAGTAAACCAGGAATGGGAAAGACCGCCTTCGATGCCGCCGCTGTTAAGCGAGAACAGCCCCATGGCAATGAGCGCTACCGTACGCCAGAATATATGTGCAATGACCTGTGTGGTTGTATCGCCCTTTTTATAACGGTTCTGTATGGCAAAGGATACTGACATGCCCATGCAGAACAGAAAGGCCGGAAAGATGGTATCGGAAAATCCCAGCATATCCTCATCGGCAGCGGCGTGCATCAGCCAGTGAGGGACATTCTTCAATCCGGGAATGTCGTTTACGAAGAGCATAAGGAACATGGTGAGTGCGCGGAATACATCTACCGCAGCCACTCGTTGGAGTGTTAAGTTTTTCATGATAAATTTATTTTGGGGGTTCAAGGGGCAAATATAGGAAAGAATTTCTCAATATGGGGTATCAGGTTATAAAAAAGCCATTCAATCGCAGTATCATTGCAGTTGAATGCTTTTAGCACGTTTTTAAAGGAATTCCTTATTCAAACAAAGATTTGGCGATTCCCATTTCCAGTCCTCTCAGCTCTGCCAATCCTCTCAGACGGCCGATGCAGGAGTACCCCGGGTTGGTTTTCTTCTTCAAGTCATCCACCATCTGGTGACCGTGGTCGGGACGCATCGGGATGGAAACCTTACGGCGCTGCTGCAGCTCGAGGAAAGCCTTCATCACATGGTACATGTCGACATTGCCTTCCAGATGGTTGGCTTCGTAGAAGTTGCCTTCCTCATCGCGTTGCGTGCTGCGCAGGTGCACGAAGTTAATGCGGTCGCCGAACTGTTCCATCAGGGCGGCACAGTCATTGGCGCTGCTTACGCCCAAAGAACCGGTGCAGAGGCACAGACCGTTGCTCTTGTTGGGAACAGCGTCAATCAGAGCCTGGAAATCGGCGCCACAGCTCATGATACGCGGCAGGCCCAGGATTGAGCAGGGCGGGTCGTCCGGATGGATCACCAGCTCGATGCCGGCCTCGTCGGCAACGGGACAGATTTCGCTGAGGAAATATATCAGGTTGGAGCGCAGCTTTTCGGGGGTGATGTCCTTATAGCGGTCAAGCTCTTTCTGGAACTGCTCCAAGGTAAAGCTCTCTTCCGAACCGGGCAGGCCGGCAATCATGTTGCGTACCAGCAACTGCCTGTCGTCTTCCGTCATCTGCTCGAAGCGGGCTTTGGCCCTGGCCTTTTCCGCGTCGGTGTAATCGGCTTCCGCACCAGGGCGTTTCAGCAGGAAGAGGTCGAAAGCGATGAAGGCCGCGCGTTCGAAGCGCAGGGCGCGGCTGCCGTCGGGAAGCTCGTAGGCAAGGTCGGTACGCGTCCAGTCCAGTACGGGCATGAAGTTGTACGTCACGATGTTCACACCGCATTTGCCGAGGTTGCGCAGGCTTTCCTTGTAGTTGTCGATATACCGTTGGAAATCTCCGGTCTGCGTCTTGATGTGCTCGTGTACGGGTACGCTTTCAACGACCGACCAGCGGAGACCTGCAGCTTCAATCATCTCCTTGCGTTTCATGATTTCTTCCACCGTCCACACCTCGCCGTTGGGGATGTGGTGCAGGGCGTTCACGATGCCGGTGGCTCCGGCCTGTCTGATGTCCCATAGGCTGACAGGGTCGTTAGGACCGTACCACCGCCAGGTTTGTTCACAAAGTATCATATTGTAATGGTATAAGTTTATAAAGTATATGTCTGTCTATTATGAATGAGGATGTGTCAAAATATACTTGATGATTTCTTTTTTAGGCACGGATTACACGGATTTCATCAGATGGAGAATGCGTCGAAACCGCCGTCCACCACCGAGAGTGCCCCGGTCACGAAGCTGGAAGCGTCACTGATGAGGTAGTGGATGGTTCCGAACAGCTCTTCCGGTTCGGCAAAGCGTCCGCACGGAGTGTGGGCGATGATGGTCTTTGCACGGTCTGTGTACGAACCGTCAGGGTTGGTGAGCAGCGCACGGTTCTGGTTGGTGAGCAGGAATCCCGGAACAATGGCGTTCACGCGGAGTTCGGGGCTGAATTTGGTTGCCAGTTCGGTCGCCATATAGCGTGTATAATTGCCGATGGCCGCTTTGGCAGAACCGTAACCTACCACGCGCGTCAGCGGACGAAGGGCGGATTCGGAGCAGAAGTTAACGATGGCGCCTTTCTTGTTCTTTGCCATGACGTCTACGAACACCATGGTGGGAAGCACCGTACCGAAGAGGTTCAGGTCTACCACTTTGCGGAATGCGTCCACATCAAGGTCGAGCACGGTCTTGTCCGGAGCAATGGTAGCGCCCGGCATGTTGCCGCCTGCGGCGTTCAGCAGCACGTCGATAGTGCCGAAGCGCTCGAGGATGGCTTTCTTGTTTTCTTCCAGCACTTCCTTGTTCAGTACGTCGGTTACGAGAAACAGGGCTTCGGACTTTCGGTTAAGCTCGGCTTCCAGTTCCCTGCCTGCCTCTTCCACACGGTCCAGAATTACGATTTTAGCTCCTTGCTCGGCCAGATAGTTGGCGATGTTTTTTCCTAAAATGCCACAACCGCCTGTTATGACGATTACTTTGTCTTTAATGTCGAATAAGTTTTTCATATCTTCCGTTTTAAATATATCGCTTAGTTATTCTTTATGCTTTCCAGAAACTCAATCTCTATAATGCGAAGATTGTGTTTTCCTTTATTCGCCTTTGCTTTCTTCTCCATGTCATTGGCCGCTCCGCCTGCCACTTCCACAATTTGTCCGAAAGCATCCTTATCGGTAGTACTTCCTTTCAAGCGGACGGTTATCTTATCGGAACGTACCGGGTTATCCACTTCCAAATGTACATATCCCAAGCTCTTTTCCGTGTTACCGCTCCAAATCAATTCGTTTCCGGCATACACTTCCAAAGGATAGCTACGGGAACGCCATCCGTTCAACTTGATGCAGATGTCATCAACACTTGCCTTTTCAGCTAATGTATAAGTTATCCAAGCGGTACTTAACTGACCGTCATTCGCCCATTCACTCAACTCGTTGTCATCATAGCTATTTCCCGTTTCAGTCTGGTTAGCACCTGCTTCAGCGGATACAATGGCTATGTCGCGTTTAGTATCCTTATAAGAGGGAGTCAACGGTGTTTCCCCTTTATCCAACTTTCCTTTCAGAGTCAGTTGAGGCAAGTAGCCGCTCAATCCGTCCACTACCTTCACCGGAACAGTTTGCAGCGTAAGCGTTGCGGGCGGAAGTCCTTCCGCCTCAGCCATAATAACAATCTTACCGGCTTTAGTCGTGCTACGGATGAGTGCACGATTGATACCACATTCCACCGGAAGGTTCATATCCAAGATATGGTTGTCCTTCCCCTGTGCAATACCGCCACGCCATTCGGCTTCACCTTTCAAGGTAAACCGTACCGTGCGATTATCCAACGGACAACGCCTGCCGTCTTTATCCACAACTTCCACTTGAAGCAGAGCCATATCCGCTCCGTCCGCATGAAAACCTTCAGGGTTCTGGATAGCGGTAAGTTTCAAGCAAGCGGCTTCGCCAGCTGTGGACAATGTATAACGGCTTACCTCCTTACCTTTTCCGTCATAACTTACCGCTTCCAGTTTACCCGGTTGATAAGCTACCTTATCGAAAGTGAAAAGAAAATGATACGCACGTTTTCCCATACCCAGGGATTTTCCATTCAACAACAGTTCCACCTGCTCGCCATTTGATACGACATATACCGGTTTCACCGTATTTTCGGGATAATTCCAATGTCCGATAATATAAGTCTGATACTTATCCGTATCTACCCAACCGTTCCACATTACCTGATGGACAAAGAAAGCATCTTTCTCTATGCGCATGGGATCTGTTACGCCACTGCGACGATAATTCTCTTCACCGCGATAGTGTGTATTAGAATCTGAGAAGATAATCTTCGTACCGCCTGCACTTACCCTTAATCCAGTACCCGGACGTTCGCGCCAGTAATCATACCAACGGCGAACCATTTCCAAAGCCAGCATATCCTGATTATGGTTATAATCCGTTGCAGACTGACCGCGGTAAAGCGGTCCCGCACCTTCTTTATGGAAAGGATAGCTGTATTCATCCCAATATTTACGCAATCCCTCATCACGGCAATATTCGGTAGCCCACATCGGATGCTTCTTGCTCTTGTTGATATAAAGCATCTCACCGCCATATTCCGCTTCATTAATGTCGAGCATCTCACGCGAACCGATAGCACGACCGCCGAAGGGGTCGAATTTATCACGGATACCTTTCATCTCAATCATGTGCTCGCGACTGATAGACTCATTGCCGCATTCGTAAAACAGAATGCTCGGATTATTACGGTTATAAATAATAGCGTCGCGCATCAGTTCCGTACGGTGTTCCCACTGGCGTCCCTGACGGTCTTTCTCCGCATCACCGGCAGGCATGGCCTGAATGAGACCGACACGGTCGCAAGACTCCACATCCTGTTTCCAGGGAGTGACATGCATCCAGCGGACAAGATTCGCGTTACTCTCTACCATGAGACCATTGGAATAGTCGCTCAGCCATGCAGGAACGGAAAGCCCCACTGCCGGCCATTCATTGCTGGTACGCTGGGCATAGCCCTTCATTTGAATAACGCGGTCGTTCAGCCAGACTTTTCCTTCACCAAACTTTGTTTTACGGAAACCGGTACGAGTAACCACTTCATCAAACACCTTACCCTTGTCGTCCAATAAAGCCGTGTTCACTGTGTACAGATAACCGTATCCCCAGCTCCAAAAATGCAAATTGCTGACATCGGCAACAGCTTTCACAGTTCCCGTCTCTCCGGCTTTCAGTACAGTTTTGTCCCCATTGAAGGTTTTCACCAATTTACCGTCCGCATCGGTTAAAGTTACCCGATAACTGAAACTGCGTGTTTCGCGGCTATCGTTTCTCACCTCAGACTCGGCATGTATCTTCGCCTTACGACCCTTGATATCGAAATCGGTTGCATATACATATACACCGGTTGTTTTCAGATTGCTGTATAGAGGCAATGTCTGATACACTTCATCCGTCACATATAAAACACATTTTTGGGAATACCGCCATAGTTGGCATTGAAATTACGGTCGCTCCACTGAAATTTAGAGTTAGTACGCTTCTCGCGATAAAACCAATTGTTGTCCGTGCGCACGGCAAGCACATTATCTCCTTCCTTCATATACGGAGTCAGGTCAAAGCCTACAGCCATGACGCCGTTTTCATGCAACCCCAAATATTGTCCGTTCAGGAAAAACTCCCCACCTTGTCGAACTCCCTCGAATTCCACGAACACCTTTTTGCCTTTCAGTTCCTCTATCCGGAAATGCTTGCGATACCAGACAACCGTATCGGTATGCTGTTCGATGGATATTCTGAAAGCCTCATCTTCGTTGAAGGCATGAGGCAACGTAACTTGCTTCCAACTGCTATCTTTAAAGTCAGGCTTCTTTGCCTGTGGAAAGTCACCCACCTGCAGGCGCCATTCACTGTTAAAATTATACTTCTTGCGCTCTGCCGCATAACCGTTTATCGTGAAAAAGATTATCAACAGAAAGGTAAGTAGATAAAAGTTACTCTTCATGTTCTTATTGCTATAATTCATTAGTATTCTTTTAGTTTAGCCATTCATTACTTATATGCTTCGTTTTGCTGATACAGTCCTTCCTTCGCTTTCATTTGCGTATCGGGGATAGGATAAAGATAAGTACCCGGCTGTACGTTATTGATATAGTTATCATAGACAGAAGTTCCGGCTGCTTTGTCCGAGAATTTGGCACGTACCTTTTCCATGTATGTATTGTGACGCACGAGGTCGTGCCAGCGAATACCTTCAAAGGCAAGTTCGCGCCGACGTTCATCTTCCACACACTGCAAGAAAGCATTTTCCGTTTTCTGTACAGCGCTCAATTCCGCCAGCCCCGGCGCGGGTACGTATTTTTGTTTACCAACCGCACACCTTCATCCGTAGGCCCTACAATCTCGGCATACATCAACATCACATCTTCTAAACGGATGAGCGGATAGTTGATGGGGAAATAAGTACGATCCACTATTTGGCCGTCGATATCACTATATCCCAGTTCTTTCCGTTTGATTTTATGTTCGAAAAATTTTGTGAAATAGTTCCTTTTTTGGGGTCGACCGTCGCCTCATAACGCACATCCGCCCTGTTCGCTTCATAAAGTGCTGCCAGCGCATCCGAACAGGTTATGCGGTTACCAGACATCTGAATACCGATATAGTCTGTTCCTACATTGGGTACGGACATAAATACGACCGGATTACCGTAGTTCTTTTCCGCCACATATTGCACTTCGAAAATATGATATTTGTTGTCGTTATCGCTAATCCAGATACGTTTCCAAGTATCACCGTCGGCCGCCCAATACTTATTGTTCTTCTCTGCATACTGGATAACATCACCCAACACCTCCTCCGCAAGTGATAATTTAGCCGTATCATACAAAGGAAAACCGGCCATAGTCAGACAGACTCTGCCAAGCAAAGCCTGTGCAGCCGGCAGTGTAGCGCGTCCTGCTTCGGCTATGCCCCCACTGCTTGTATAGGCTTGCTCTTTCATATTTTCTATGGCATACTGCAAATCGGGAATAATCACTTCCTCATACACGTCTTTCGGTTCAGACTGCGGTGTACTCATTGCTTCTGCCGCACTTAAGGATTGGGTAGCAACCGGTACACGTCCGAAATACCGCACCAGTTCAAAATAAGCATAGGCACGTAAAAAGCGTGCTTCAGCCATGAAAGTGGCTTTTATGTCTATATCGACATCCTCTCCGCTATTGAACTCAAGCTTTTCCACCCTTTCAAGAAAAAGATTTGAACGGGAAACAATTTTATAGAAAGCATTCCAAGCGCTGTTTATTGTTCCGGCAGTATATATATTCGGATTGAAAACACTGATGTCCACGTAGTCACGTTGTTTATCATCAGCAGGTTCAGTCCATACATCATCCGAACGACCGTCGGACATAAGCAGAATATATTCAGGAACAGGCAACAGGCCGTTATAAATACCCAACAACGCTTGTTCGGCCTGAACGGGTGTCTGAAAGAAATCCACCGTAGGACGCGAGGTCGGCGATTTCACTTCCAGCCAGTCCTCGCAGGATGCAGTAGTAAACAGCGTACTTGCCAGCAGGATGATGTAAATACATATATGATAAATCGTTTTCATAAGTGATGTTTTTTTAAAGGTTATTTCTTTAGAAACTGAAATTGGCGCCAATCGTATACGTACGCGCTTGCGGATAGGCATTGTTACCTTTGTTTTCGGGCGAATATCCACCGTCGTATTTATCCCACATCCATACATTCTCTACCGTGAAATAGACACGCGCATTACGTACAATCTTCCGGTTAAGCGGCAACTTGTACCCCAAAGTGATATTCTTAATGCGAATATAGTCCGAACTGTAAAGCCAGCGCGTATCACGCAATTCACCGGTAGTAGAGGTCAATGCCGGTGTCTTACCGTCACCCGGTTCTTCTTCCGAACGCCACATATTCTTCCACCAGGAAAAGACATTCTGGGAGATAGCCATACCCGGATTGTCCATATAACGTCCCGGTGACATACTATAAAGCATACCGCCAAACTGTGCCGTACACAGAACAGACAGGTCGAATGCTTTCCAACTCAACTTATTCGTCATACCGAAAGTGAAGTCAGGATTAGGCTTGCCTACCAGCGTACGGTCATCGTCATTAATAACACCGTCATCGTTCACGTCACGGTAACGCACATCACCCAATGCCGTACCTTTACGCACCGGATATTTCCGCAAATCTTCGGAATACTGGTACACACCCACGGCATCATACATATAAAAACTGCGCATAGGCTGTCCCACCATCAATACCTGCGTATTACTGTTACTGAATATTTTGTCATTATTACCCAAGTCTGTCACCTCATTTTTATTGTAAGCCATATTAAAAGAAGTGCTCCAACGCACAGCCCCTGTTAAATTCTGGCTCTGCAGCTCCAGTTCGAAACCTTTGTTCTGCACTTCGCCCACATTATCCCACATGTCGCTGAAACCTATGATACCGGGCATAGTCACTTTATAAAGCAAGTCACTTGTTTTCTTCTGATAATAATCCAATGACACCGACAGCCGACTGTTGAACAGAGAGAAATCGGCACCGACATTCCAACTGTAAACCTTCTCCCATGTCAAATCTTCCACATCGAGCGATGACATGGCATAACCATTCATCAATGAACCACCCAAAGAATAGTTTGCACTCGACATCAGTCCCAATGCCGCTCCGTCAGAGAGAGAGTTATTACCATTGGCACCCCAACTGCCACGCACTTTCATTGAATTTATAACAAAATCCTCCGGCCAAAACCGCTCGTTGGAAATACGGTAAGCAAGGGATACAGCAGGAAAAATACCCCAACGTTTATTCTTGCCAAACTTAGACGAACCGTCACGACGGATACTGGCTGTCATCAGGTACCGATTATCGTATTCATACTGTAGACGTCCGAAGAAAGAAGCCATACGTCCCGGATATCCGATAGTGGCGTAAGCCGTAGTCAAGTCCACATCAGTCATATCGAAGCTCTCCACCAGATTGTCGGGAAAATGCGTCGCCGCAAGACGGGAAGAATAAGAAGTTCTGGCTTCCAGCGAGAAACCCGCCATAGCGCCCACCGTATGCTTGCCAAAAGAGTTGTCATAATTCAGCAATGTCTGAAACAAGTAAGAATGGTTACGCCCGTCGGTACGATTAGCTGTAGCATAATAACCTTCACCCGTATTCCAACGGTTAGAAATAGAACTGGGCAAGAAACTACGCACCTGCGTACTACGGAAATTATAAGAGCCTGTTACTTCCGCCCGCAAACCGTCAAACAACTCGGCACGGATAAATGCGGAAGTATTAATACGCGCATCTTCCGTCATACTGGACTTACGTTCCAAAGTAGCTACCGGACTGACACGAGTTCCGGCCCAGCTATATCTGCTATAAGGCTCCGCACCCGTATAGATTCCTGCTTCCGGCTCGGCAAACGGGACCATGGAAAGCACTGCCACTGCATCCGCCGTTCCGCCGTTATTCCACGACATGGAAGGAGCCAGATTAACACCCAGCGTAATACGGTTAAATATTGTAGTCTGCATATTGGCACGCAAATTGAGCCTTTTATAAGAAGTGTTGATGGCAATACCTTTCTGATCTACATAACCCAGACTCACACGGTAACTGGACTGGTCGGTAGAATTAGATACCGACAACGTATAATTCTGTTTGGGAGCCAAGCGGAAAACCTCATCTTGCCAGTCAATAGTCATCAGGTCACCATATCCGGGTTGCGTCCAACGGGGATCATTTATATACGATGTATTCACGGAACCACCGGTATAAGCCAAACGTATCTCGTAATCATCGGTAGCCATAGCACCTTTTGAACCATACGCCCTGACATAATTCTGGTTATTGATTTCCGAACGCCAGGCAATCCACTCCGCCGGTGTCAGTACATCCAGTTTCTTCTCCATTTGCTGAATACCGAAAGAAGCGGAAAATTGCACGTTCACCTTACCGGTCTTCTGCGCCTCTTTAGTCTTGATAAGGATAACGCCGTTAGCCCCACGCGAACCATAGATAGCAGAAGAAGAGGCATCTTTCAGCACATCAATGGACTCAATGTCATCCGCATTCAAATCATTCAGGTCGTCTACAGGAATGCCGTCTACTACATATAGAGGCTGGTCACTGGCATTGATAGACGCAGCACCACGGATATGTACTTCCAGTTCACCACCCGGCGCTCCGCTGTTTGTCGTAATCTCCACGCCCGCCAATTGTCCTTGCAGCGAAGACAGGACGTTTTCGTTCTGGCGATCAGCCACTTTCTCCCCTTTCAAGGTAGCGATAGAACCGGTTACATTGCCTTTCTTTGCAGTGCCGTAACCGATAACCACCACCTCATCCAGTGCCAAGTCTGCCACTTTCAGCTTCACATTATACACACTTTTTCCAGTGTTCAACACCAACTTGGCCGTTTCATATCCAACGTATGAAATCTCCAACTGTCCGGCATCTTTGGGTACGGAAAGCCGGAACTGTCCATCCAGTCCGGTGATCGTCATGCTATTTGTTCCTTTCACTACCACAGTAGCGCCAATAGCTGGTTGGCCCGTCTCATCCAGTACCGTTCCGCTGATTTCCCGGTTCTGTGCCGTTGCCGTAACGCCACATAACAAGAATAACAAGAGGCTGAGTATTGAGGCTACTGCTCGTCCGAAATCATAAATCTTTCTCATCTTATTTTTCATGGTCAATTAAAGTTATCATATAAAAAACTGCGATGTATATTTCATAATACTATATCATGTGTCTTGCATTTGCAAAAGTAGCGGTCGAAACCGATCCGCACATGTAATTATGTACAGAAAGTATGCAAAAAAGCCCACCATGTACCTTTCACGGCACTTACAGACTGTTTTATACAAACACTGTATAAATGTATAGGATATCTGAATAATATTGCAGGTATTTGAGATAAAGGTTGCGTAATTTTGCAACAGATAAATCAAACCCTGAATAAATATCATGAGAAAGATTCTATTGATAGCAGCAATTTTATGTTCGCTGGTCACTTTCGGAAAAGGAAGAATAACCAACCGGCAACCGTTATCATCACCGCCGGACAGTCCAATACGGATGGACGCGTGTTAAACAATGCGCTTCCCGATTATATTCAACAAAATAAATATAAGTATTGCCAATGGTGTTACGGAAGCGCCGGACAGCAGATCACTGGAAAGTTCGAAATTTTCTGGCCCCGTATGGTACATAAGGCACGCCCGGGACGCTGGGCATATGATGCCGTAACTTATTACTGGCTGGAGCAGGCACTTCAAAAAGAATTTTACGTAATAAAATGGTCTTTGGGTGGAACCGCCATCGATACAGGCTGTAGCAGCACAAGCGGTAAATACTGGTCGGCCGACCCGAAATGGCTTGCAGCCAATCATTCAACGGCTACCGGTGGGAAATCGCTTTTGCTCTCATTTACAGAGAATATCTCAGCGTGCATAGACAATAAACTGGATAAACTTCCCGAAGGGTATGAGATAAAAGCTTTCTTATGGCATCAGGGTGAAAGCGACCGGCACAAAGGTAAGAACTACTATAAAAACCTAAAGGCTGTAGTAACATATGTACGAAGCTTCCTTGTGGAGAAAACCGGAAACAAACGATATAAAAAGCTACCTTTCATCTGCGGTACGGTGGCCCGTAGCAACAAGCAATACAGCACTGATGTGGAAGCTGCGCTTTACAGACTTGCCCAAGAAGACAAGAATTTCTATGTCATAGACATGTCTAAAGCCGAATTACAAAGAGACCAACTCCATTTCACTGCTGAATCTGCCGAATATTTAGGTATTGAAATGTACAACAAGCTGGTTAATTTGGGTATTGCCGGTAAAAAAGCAAAGAAAATAGGTATTAAATAATAAGATTCTCATAGAATATTTTGTGTAAGTAAAAGGTCCGGGCTTGTGAAAGTCCGGACCTTATTTTTGATATTCCAGACAGATATTCAATATCTGTCCATTAAATGAAATAGCCTCATTACTCTGCAATGATTCCCGCCCAACTGTTGCACCAACGGAAATTACCCACATTACCGATGAAACCGCTACGGTTTCTGAAAGAGACAGCACGGATAGCATGTTTCAATACATTCTCCGCATCACCTTCGGCAATACAAGAAGCTTCTGCCGGTTCTTCCGCACTCAGTTCCGGGTCTACAAACAAAGAAACTTTCTGATTGGCATAATCCAGTTTCAGCACCAACAGATGGGTTTTGTCATAATCGTAAGCCATGGTAGTTTCAGCTTTCACTTTCAGCAAGCTTGTCCCGAAACGGATTCTATCACTGCCTTCACGAGCCACATAGATGTTGGCACGATTGCTACCGCCTACATAGCTGGCACTCAGTCCCAAGAAATCAGCCATGCCATTTGCTCCGAGCTTGGAGAAATTCACCAGACATGACAAGTAGAATGTGCCGCGACCGTATTGTTTTCCGTCAGTCATGGAATAAATACTGAAACGCGCTCCTTTCGTACCGGCAGGATAGCCGCCTATATGATGGACGGACCTTTTTCCGCATATCCCTCGTAAGTCAGTTCCTTACCATGGTTAGGACTCGGATTGGTGTTGGGGTTTTTCGAAGAAAATTGCTCCACACCACGTATTCATGACAATCGGAGCCGTCTTCTCGTTATAAACGGATTTCTCCAGTTTATCTCCTTCCTTGTATCCTTTCAATAAGTCATTCTTCAAAATCTGCGCATTTCCAGCCAAAGCAAATGCCGCTAATGCCAATGTTATAATTTCCTTTTTCATGATTTTATGTATTTAAGTTGTTAGCTATCAGTTTCCGTCCGGTTTTTCTATCTCTGTAAATGGTGACAGGTTCCATTTAAAGTCCTTAAACTTATCCGGCTTTGCGGGATCAAAGTTAATATAATCCGCTTTTAAATCTTTTACAATGGGAAGCTTTGCTTTTTTCATTCCCTCAATCACACATTTTGCCACTTCATAAGCTCCAAAGGTATTAAAATGCGTGTTGTCTTTCAGTTCCTGTGCCTGTCCGGGATAAGTATTGGCGGGATAATGCACATAAAGATGCTTGGACTCTTCTACTCCCATTGCTTCGCAAAGCACTTTTGTCATATCCTGCAAGTCGATGACAGGGATATTCTCACGCGCAGCAATATCCCGGATAGCGGCAGGATAATCGGCATGCGTATCCTTGATTTTACCATCCTTGTCATACTGACGACGACGGGTCGGCGTCACCAATACCGGATATGCGCCCTTCAAACGGGCCTCATCGATGAATTGCTTGATATAATAGGAGAAAGAATAATAAGCTCCCCTACCCGGTCCCTTCTGTTTTTGGTCATTATGACCGAATTCCACCAGCAGGTAATCACCTTTCTTCATCTGGGTCAATAGTTTATCCAAACGTTTTCCACCGATGAAAGTATTGGCAGAAAGCCCTGACTCGGCATAATTGGCTATACAGACTTTATCTGTAAAAAAACGGGTTATCATCTGTCCCCAGCTTGCCCAGGGTTCATTATCATTATCTACAACCGTTGAATTACCGCAAAGGAAAATGGTAGGGATTTTATCCACTTTTTCAATTACCAAAGAAGACAAACGGGGAGCATCACCATTAAACTCCAAAGTCAGTTTATCGTCCCAATTCAATTTTTTCTTCTCACGTTCTTTGATTTTTACTTTCTGATTTCCCTTGATAATAGTATTACGCTTGTTGATTGTAAAAGTCTCTGTTACGAGCTCTCCTTTCTTGGTATTGAGATTTTCGATGAAGAGACGGCGTGATTCACCACGAACAGTAGTACTCCCTGCCGCATCCTTACTCCCTAACGTTACAGTCACTTTATAATTTCCATCGGGAACATTCACCGAAAAGAAGAACGGTTTATTACTTTTACCGTCCCAAGCTGGCTGAAAATCATAACCGTAGCCCTGCTCATTATTAAATAAAGTTGCAGGAGTTATTTTAGTAAAGCCTTCTTGTACCTTTTTATCGGACGAGAAATCGAATTTGAAAGTTTGAGCTTGGGCAAGCACGGAACTTGCCACAAGCAATAGAGAATAGACAAATATTCTTTTTTCATTATCGAGATATGTTTAGAAAGCAAACGCAAAATGAAAATATCCGGTACTGCTATTACTTGTTCCTGAAAAACTGAACGTATAAGCATCATTTTTCCAATATACACAAGCCATTGAAGTTGCTTTCTCTTTATCAATTCTTCCTTCTGTACTACTCCAATACCTTGCTTTCTGTAAAATTGCTGTTGCCCCTAATTTTTCCAAAGAAGCAGCCACATCTGCCTGAACAGAGTAAATGGGAGTTTCTGTTTCAGTACCAACTATTAATGTCTTCAGTTCTCCTAATGAAGGAATATACCAGCCACTAGTAGTATTTGGCAACGGATTGGCTTCAACAAATAAGTCCAGTGCTGTGAGTGCTAAGATTTCGTGAGATTTTGCCTTGGCAAATTCTTTCCATTGGTAAGTATTATTATAACCTAAGAAATTATTTTCAGCATCCTTGTCTGGAGTAGAGCTTCCTACGGCATTACTCACCTCATCCCAAGCATAACGAGACGAATAAATAGTACTTGTACTTAGACCACTTTCATTTTTAACCCATGTATTCATCAGCCCACCCGCTGTAGCCAATTCTACATCTGTAAAATGAGAACCTTTTGCAGCTTCTACACTTAAAACTAACCCATGAGTGCAATTAGGAAAATTCTTACGAAGTATATCCTGTTCCTCGGTATAAGTACCTGCATATTTTACAGAAGGCTGTGGATTACCTACATAATATACTACACCTGCAATAGTTTTATCTGTTAATTTAGCCAAGTCATACTCCTTATCCACCAAAGTACCGTCTGTACAGAAGAAATCGCCTACCTCAAGCGTAGGATTATAATTAACCTCTTCTTCCACATCAATATTTCCTTCATCATTAGGTGTCCACCCGTCTATAGTCGGAGAATCAATCTGCAAGTTCTCTCCACTTTCCGTCTTACTCAAATCAACAGAATACTTATATTCCTGAGAACCATCCAAAGCGGGAGTCAGACTTCCGGCATAGATTTTATCTCCTACCTCGATCACCAGTTGGATAGGTTCTGCCGTACTGCCGGCAGCCACCGGCGGCAAAATAATAGAAGAAGCAGTGCCCAATACAGCATCTACTTTCACATTGCCCTTTGTGCTACCCGGTGTAATTTCACCGGTTCCGGTATTGAAAGTTCCATCAATAATCACTCCCTGCAATGTATAGGAGACAGGAGTTTCCGCTTTAGTTGCGGGCGCATTGCTATCCGTTATATTCAGACTTACTTTACTCATCTGATGCTTGAACACGAATGCAACTTTCGGATTGCTCCGCGTAGCCGTACCCGTAGCATACATAAAATCTACCGCATTATGACCAGCATACTTACCACTTTCATCAACAATTTTAAACTGTAGTTCTCCGGCAGGACGCCATCCATTTGCCAGTGCCGATCATCAGCGATAATAAGCCGTATACGTCACTTCCTCACTACCTAAAATATAAATCCCCGTGGTACTGGTGAAATCACCCATAGCACTACCCGCCACATATTTGATATTCAGATTCGGATTGGAGAGATTATCGCTTACACCGATTGCATCACCTTCCGTCCACTCGCTACCGCTATCGCTCAAGCGTGTATTCACCTGGTCGATGCTGGCCGACACCGCAAGTTTTGTCCCGGCAATATCCTGCCCGTCATAATCGTTATTGCAACTGTTTAGCAGAGCCAGTGCGACAGCACTGGTCAAAAAAATCTTTTTCATCTTCATGATATTAAATATTTATTAGATTATTAAAGTTAAACCGTCCTGTTTATTTCCCTTTTTTGTTGCAAATGTAAACAATACACCCCGAACCTGCCATGACGTTTATCCATTTTGCATGTAATTTCATTCACCATCCGTAAAGCACTCTTTTTCCATGCTTTGTGTACATATATACATCTTTAATAGAAAAATATCCGCTACTTTTGACAGCGAAAAACAATATCCCGTAATCCAAGAAACAAAAGATAACATGAAAAAACACCTGCTTTGTCTAATTACAACGATACTGATTGCCGCGAGCCTGAACGCTCAGCCCAATTATAACTACGAGAAACTGCAACGCGAAGATCTCGGACGTGGTGTGGTTGCTATCCGCAAGGATGCGTCTACCGTCACCGTATCTTGGAGATACCTCTCGTCCGACCCCATGGATACCGGATTCAACGTATATCGTAATGGCAAAAAGATAACTCCCGAACCTGTAAATGCCGGAACGTTTTATGACGACTCCTATGCAAGCCCGGACGCTGCAACTTACGAAGTGCGTCCTGTTGTAAAAGGAAAAGAAACCAATCGCAAGAACAGCCGTTATACCCTGCCCGCCAATGCCCCGACAGGCTATATCCAAATACCGATACAGAAGCCGGCAAACGGTGTCACTCCTGCGGGAGATACCTACACTTATTCGCCCAATGATGCTTCCATAGGCGATGTAGACGGAGACGGAGAATATGAAATCATCTTGAAATGGGACCCAAGCAACTCTCACGACAACGCCCACGACGGCTATACCGGCGAAGTTCTGATAGATTGTTACCGCCTGAACGGCGAACAACTGTGGCGCATCAATCTCGGAAAGAACATCCGTGCCGGTGCCCATTACACCCAGTTTATGGTTTACGATCTGGACAATGACGGTAAGGCCGAAATAGTAATGCGCACAGCCGACGGAAGCATAGACGGCAAAGGCAATGTCATAGGCGATGCCACAGCCGACTACCGCGAACCGGGCGAAATGTACACTCCCCGGAAGAAGAAAGGGGATACCCGGCCCCCCGCACCGAGACTCCGCAATCAGGGACGTATCTTTAAAGGAAAAGAATACCTCACCGTATTCTCCGGCATGACGGGAGAAGCCCTGCAATCCATCGAATACATTCCCCAACGGGGCGAACTGAAAGGTTGGGGCGACAACCGTGCCAATCGCAGCGACCGCTTCCTTGCATGTATCGCCTACCTGGACGGCATACATCCCAGCGTAGTCATGTGCCGCGGTTATTATGCCCGCACCGTCCTCGCCGCTTTCAACTGGGACGGGAAGAACCTGAAAAATCACTGGACTTTCGATACCGACCAACCGGGCAATGAACACTTTGCCGGTCAAGGCAACCATAACCTGCGCGTGGCGGATATAGATGGCGACGGTTGCGATGAAATAGTGTACGGTTCCATGACCGTAGACCACAACGGAAAAGGATTATACTCCACAGGCATGGGAACACGGTGACGCACTGCATCTTACACAATTCGACCCCGGACAATCCGCAACTGCAACTATGGGCTTGTCACGAAAACAAGAAAGACGGCTCTACATTCAGAGACGCAGCCACCGGAAAGGTCATCTTCCAATTGCCACACAGCACAGATGTAGGCCGCTGCATGGCAGCGGACATCGACCCCACCCAGCCCGGAGTGGAAATGTGGTCGGCACGCTCCGAAGGCATACGCAATATAAAGGGAGAGGTTGTGGCACCCAGAGTGAAGAAGCTCCCGATAAACATGGCTGTATGGTGGGACGGGGATTTGCTACGGGAGATGCTCGACAGGAATGTCATCAGTAAATACAACTGGAGAGTGGAAACCTGTACGCCACTTGTCACTTTCGAAGGCGCAACCAGCAATAACGGAACCAAATCCAATCCATGTCTGCAAGGTGACATCATCGGCGACTGGCGCGAAGAAGTATTGCTACGTACCACCGACAACACAGCGTTACGTCTATACGTAAGCACCATTCCCACGGGATACCGTTTCCACACATTCCTCGAAGACCCTGTGTACCGTATCAGCATAGCCACCCAGAACGTAGGCTACAACCAGCCTACCCAACCCGGATTCTACTTCGGAGCGGATTTGAAAGGTACATTCAGAGGATACCGATTTAAAGAATAAAGTTCTAAACAACAAGCAATTGCAGTTTCCCCCTGAAGGAAACGAGCGTTTCTCCGGACAGGAACAACTGTTTCCCCTAAGGGAAACGCACGTTTCTCCTCAAGGAAACCAAAGTTTCCCTTAAAGGAAAATGAAGTTTCTCTTAAGGGAAACGGCCGTTTCCTCTGAAGAAACCCGACTGCATCCATAGCATTAAAAAACGACTGTCATTATGAAAATATTAAAAACCCTGTTCCTTCTGCTCTGCCTGCCGATAATGCTGAACGCCAAAGAGTATTACGTAGCGACCAATGGCAACGATGCCAATGCCGGCAGCATCGTTTCTCCCTTCGCAACGCTGGCACGTGCACAATCGGAAGCGGCGCCCGGCGACATCGTATATATACGCGGCGGAAGATACACCATAAAAGAATCGCAAATCATGGGAGAGAAAGAAAACATCTACGCCTGCGTATTCCTGATGGACAAAAGCGGAACGGACAATAAGCATCGCATCTGCTATTTCGGCTACCCGGGCGAACGTCCGGTGTTCGACCTCTCTCACGTAAAGCCCGCCGGAAAACGTATCAGCGTATTCTATGTCAGCGGTTCCTACCTGCATTTCAAGAATATCGAAGTGGTGGGTACGCAAGTTACCATTGTGGGACACACCCAATCGGAATGTTTCAGCAACCGGGGCGGCAATAACAACATCTATGAAAACCTGTCCATGCACGACGGTATGGGAATCGGCTTCTATCTGGTGAAGGGGGCCGGCAATCTTATTCTGAACTGTGACGCTTACAATAACTATGATACCGTTTCGGACGGCGGCAAAGGCGGTAATGTAGACGGATTCGGCGGACACCCCGACAACAACGGCAGCGGTAACGTATTCAGAGGTTGCCGCGCGTGGTGGAACAGCGACGACGGCTTCGACCTCATCCACTCCGGACAAGCCGTCGTGATAGAACAGTGTTGGGCTTTTTACAACGGTTACCGGCCGGGCGGCATGTCCGACAAAGCGGGAGACGGTACCGGCTTCAAGGCAGGCGGATACGGTATGAGCAGCACTCCCAAGGCCCCCGAAGTCATACCGATGCACGAAGTAAAGAACTGCATTGCCTATTACAACAGCAACAAAGGTTTCTATGCCAATCATCATCCGGGCGGCATTCTCTGGTCGAACAACAGCAGCTATATGAATCCGTCCAATTATTGCATGCTCAACCGCAAGTCGATAGAAGAGGCTGTCGATGTAGCCGGATACGGACATATCCTAACGAACAACCTCTCTTACAGCCCGCGAAGTGCGGGAAAACATATCATCGATATTAACGAAAGCCGTTGCCAAATAGCCAATAACAGTTTCCTCCCCGCAGCCATGACACTTACGGAAGCGGATTTCCTTAGTCTGGACGCCGGCCAATTGACAGCAGAACGGAAAGCGGACGGCAGTCTGCCGGATATCACATTTCTGCAACCTTCGGAAAGCAGCCGGCTTTATACCGCCCGAATAGGCTATTCGTTCGAAGGCGAAAAGGACTGGCTCATGGAAGCCGCCATTCACATCAGCGACAACACTGCCTGCATAGAAGGACCGGGAGCAGAAGAGTTCACTACGTTCTACATCAACGGGCAAAAAGTAAACATGAGTAACGGAACAGTCGATTTGTCCGCGTACAACGGCAAACTGGATTTAAAAGCCACCTCTACCTACGGCGGTATCTTGAAACTCACCCTGAACAAATAAATACTTAACGATTCATATAAACAGCATAATCATGAGAAGAATCATTCATACATTCATCCTCGCCTTTCAGTTTATCATCTTACCGGCCGTGTTTACCGCCTGTAAAGATGACGGCGGCAATATTTCCCCGCTTCAAGAAGTCACTCCCGCATTCTCTTGGGAAGAGAATTCATTTCTGTTGGAAACGGATAACGGCTGGGGAATTACCCGCTTTTCCAACCGTATTGCACTTAGCAACTTTAGTCAAAAGCGCCAGTACCACCTCTCATGGAACGGTGGTTCCGGTGCGGGAGAAAAGACAAGCGGTGTCCTGAGGATAGCCGAAGCCGGAAAGAAACTGCAAACCATCCTGCTCGACAAACTGCTCATAGAAGATATAGACGGAATGTATTACAATATCCATTTCCAAAAAGACGAAAAAACAGGCACATTGCTATTATCCAAATAGCAATGCCGGAACAGACGGTTATACCATCCAACGACTCCCGTCAAGCCTGTGACACACTGTCCTTATTCTTCTGATAAGCCGAAGGAGACACGCCGAACTGTGCCTTGAAGCACTTGCTGAAATAGAAAGGATCATTGATGCCTACCTGATAGGCCACTTCCGCAACAGTGACGTCCGTTTTCAGCAACAACTCCGCAGCTTTCTTCATACGCATCACACGCAGATACTCTTTGGGAGCATAACCGGTAACTCCTTTCACTTTCCGGTAGAATATAGTCCGCCCCAATGCCATCATAGAGGCAAAATCATCTACGGTGAAATCAGGATTCTCCAATTGCTCCTCTACGATACGTGTCAGCTTGTCGGTAAATTCCTTGTCCTTATCTGTCGTGCATATAACCGGGCGTACCATGGAAAGGTCGCTTGAGAACTTCTCGCGCAGCTTATCCCGTTGTTCAATCAGTTTAAACACGCGTGCCAACAGCAGCTTTGTACTGAACGGCTTCGTGATATAGGCATCCGCCCCGCTTTCCACTCCTTCCAAATGGCTTTCGGGCGCATTCAGGGCGGTAAGCAGGATAATAGGAATATGGCTTGTATTGAAGTCGCTTTTCAGTTTCCGGGTAACTTCAAATCCCGACAGGCCCGGCATCAGGACATCACAGATTATCAAATCGGCATCATACGAATAAGCCCGCTCCAACCCTGCATTTCCATCGGCTTCTGCCACTACTTCAAAGTAAACGGAGAGTTCCTCTTTCAAGAACTCACGCACATCCGTATCATCTTCTATAATCAATAGCTTCCGTTTATTCAAAGGCACAACCGGCAGGTTTTCCTCCTGCGCCTCTTCCTTATCCGGTGTGGTATCCGCACTTATAGCGGAAGCCATCACCTCATCTCTCTCTATGTCCGACAAATGCTTCTGCGCCATTTCCTCCTCACGGAGCAGGACATTGTTGGGTATCAGAAAGTCTTTTTCCCCGTACACCGAAATATCGGTAGAAAGCGTCACCGTGAAGACAGAACCGCCTTCCGGATTTTCATCATACGTTATGGTTCCTTTATGGACATTTACCAATTCATGGGTCAGGTGAAGCCCTACCCCCACACTGCTACCGGAGAAATTGCTCTGCATGAAACGTTTGAAAAGCTGGTCGCGTTTCTCCTTGGGAATGCCGACTCCCGAATCGGTTACCTTAATAACCAGCTTATGTGCAGTAACATCCACCTGCACGGAAAAGTCTATCTTCCCACCCGACGGAGTATATTTGAATGCATTGGAAAGCAGATTATAAGTCACCTTATCCAGATTACCCTTATCGATGAACATTTTATAAGACGCCACGGAAGGTATAAACCTGAAATCCATCTTCTTGGACTCGGCAGCATCCTTGAAGCTCAGATAAATCTCGTAAAGGAACGATATGACATCGGTTTCTTCCAATGAAAGCGCAAGCTTGTTGTTCTGCATTTTCCTGAACTCAAGCAACTGGTTGATAAGCCTCAGCATGCGCTGCGTACTCTTATCCATGACTTTTACGGAATAAGCCATCTCTTTGGGTATCTTGCCTACACGGTGCATCTTCTCCAAAGCAGCCTGAATCAGTGTCAACGGAGTACGGAACTCATGGGAGATATTAGTAAAGAACACCAGCTTGTATTCCGTGAGTTGCTCCTCTACTTTTATCTTATTGCGCAAGTCATTCATGTTACGGATGATGCGATAGACGGTATAAAGTACAAAAGCCAACAACAGGAAATAAAGCAGGTAGGCCCAGGCGGTACGCCAGAAAGGAGGCGCAATGACAATCCGGAGTGTTGTATCCTGTTCGCCCCATTGCCCGGCGGCATTGCATGCTTTTACATGAAAGTCGTAAGTACCCGGTTTCAAATTCTTATAGGCGGCAAAAGTCAAAGCGGACGGAACGCTCCATTCCTTATCGTACCCTTCCAGTTTATAGCTGAACTTCGGCGGAATCGTAGCAGAGTAATCCAACGTGGAGAAATTAATTCCGAATGAATTCTGATTATGCCGCAGATGGATGTCCCGGACATAAGCAAGAGAATACTCCAAAGGCGAATTAGGGTCATCGGAAGCTACCGAAACACCATTCAGCTTCAGTTCCGTGAAAGTGACGGAAGGAATATTCCGCACACTCTCCACTTGCAAAGGATTGACAACAGTGACTCCTTGGTTGGTTCCCATAATAATCCTGCCATCCTGCAGTCTCAACACACTGCTTTCGCTGTATACATTGCACAGCATGTCGCTGGAAAAGAAATAATTCTCAAAAGTCTTTGAATCGGGGAAAAAACAGGAAACGCCATATTCGGTGGTAATCCACACCTTGCTTTCCGCATCTTCCACGAAAGCCTGTACCATACTGTTTACCAAACCATCGGCAACGCCGTAATGAGTAAACTCCAACTTACCGTAATCATTGCCGGGCGTACAGATACAGAATCCCGCACCGGATTCGGCAATCCAGATATTTCCCTTGCTGTCCTGCATTATATGCCGCACTTCATTGCTCAACAAGCTCCGATTGCTCCAGTTGTAATGATGGTAGGCTTCAGGATTTGCCAACAGTTCTTCGGGACGGAACACGAATATGCCATCGCTCGTTCCCGCCCAAATCCAACCTTGTCTGTCCTCAATCAATATGCGTATGCGTTTCTGCGAATAGTATTCATTGAGAAAATGACGGAACTTATAACCGCCCTGTCCGTCGGGTTCGGCAAGTTCCAGACCACCACCAAAAGTGCCGATCCACATCCGTCCTTTACTGTCATGCAACATACAAAAGATTTCATTGGCTGCAAGCGAGTTCGCATCATCTGCCCGGTGGGTGTACCTTTTACCGTCCACATACAAGCCGTCGCCACGACTCCCTAACCAAAGAGTGCCTGCGGCATCTTCACAAAGGGCATATATGTTCTTGCCGTACACTTCTTTCTTTTTCGGACGGGACAAGGCGGCATCGTACACATACACCTTTCCATCGCGGGTGCCCAGATAAATATCCCCATCGGTAGCAGTAGCCAGCATACGGATATTATTTACATGCGTTTCCGTGTCGTATTCCACCGGTTCCGGATAGAATTGTACGGCGCCCTCATTTACTACTTTCAAATGAGACACCCCCGTATATTCGGAGCTTAGCCAGATACTGCCCGAACGGTCTTCCATAATATACTGCAGAGCATTGGACGATATTAATGAAGAACGGCTGTCGTCCGCTTTGAAATGGCGGAGCTCGTCAGCCCGCAGGTCGTAGGTAAAAAGTCCGTTGCCATAAGTTGAAATCCAAAGGATGTCACGTGAATCGTGCACTACATGATAACGCTCCATATCGATATAGCCCACCTTTTCCCGAGGCATCAGCTGAAATACTTTCACAGCGCCCGTCTCCGACCGGATATAATACAACTTGCCCGTCTTGTTGTGTACCCAATAATTCCCCCGGTTATCCACAGAGACTTCACCACCGGGAATATTCCATTCCGGGGGTGAGGGCTTCAGCATATTACTCTCCGTATCAAAAACAAAGCTCCCCTCTGAAGTGAAAATAACCCATTGGCTTCCGACAGCCAAGTTACCCGGCAAGTCCAATCCGTAAGATACATCCGGCAACTTTGCCGCCAAAGAAAGCCTGCCTTCCTTATCGGCAGTCCGAATTTCCCCGTCAACGGTTATGAAACAAGTCTTGCCTTTAAAGCTACAGGCACGCTGGAAACTGTGTGACTTATCGGCACACTGCAACACATTATCTTTCCAACAATAAAGCCCCTTATCCGTACCGATCCATACCCGCCGGGCACTGTCCTGCAACACAAACTGGACATTATCCGATTGAAGCTGCCCGTCTTTCGCATTAAAAACTTTTGAAGCAAACTTACCGTCCCCATATTGTATGAGCCGGCAGCCTTGTCCCCGCCCCCACAGCCAAACCGCATCAGGCAGTACGGTAATATAGCCGTAATGGTCTTCATGTTCCCCACATCCGGTGAAGTCCACGAAACAATCTCTCTTCAAGTCGTAACAACTGAAACGGTCGGCAGAGGTGGATATCCATAAGAAGCCGTTGGCGTCTTCATACAAATGCTTTACACGCCGGTCGGCAAGTGACATCTGCCCGTTGTTCTTCGGCAGGAAAGTGCGGAATGAATTGCCGTCATAACGGTTCAGCCCGTTCAGCGAACTCATCCAAATAAAACCTTTACTGTCCTGATGGATGTAACGGACGGAGTTATTGGACAATCCGTCCGCCGTAGTCAGATACTGCACATGTACCTTGACGGAAGCATATCCTTGCAGATTCATTACTGCAACAAGGCACGTAACCAGAAAGGTATAAATTCTTCTCCCGCAGGCTCTTTGTTTCATGTTCCTCATAAGTTTCGATGTCGTTACGGCAAAAATAATGATTTTCTCCGTACCATGGGGAACTTCTATCTAATAGTTACTATAATTTCACCGCCAAAAGGGTCGAAATCGAAAAAAGCCTTATCGGAACGGAGCTGTACGGAGAGTTTCTTTTTTCCCTGTCTGGCGGATACTTTTTTCATTGTTCCGCCTTCGACAACCATTGTCAACGGTTCGGTAAAAAGTTCTTTGTCCAATGGCAGTTCGGGAACGACATGTAACTTATTCTTCTTCTCCGTTACAGTGAGGCGGATTGCTTCCCTCTCTTTGAGATAAGAGACAACTTCATGGAAAGTACCTACCCATATCTTGTCTTCATTGGCTTTGACCTGTTCCCAATGTTCCCATAAGCGTTGCGGATTGCCGAAGGCATCGTACCCGTAGGTCAGACCGTGCGTCATGCCCACGCCCCAATCTCCTGTCTTAATCAGTGTTTCCATCCACTTCTCCAAATCGCGGGCTGTGCGCTTACTGCCTACGGAACGTTGTTTCAGGCGCGTACCTACACGATTTCGGGCTACAAACGCCATTGCCTCTCCCTGTTTCGTATTATTGGGATAGGCATACGTACGGGGCATAACGCCTACATGGGCATATATCGCACTGTCGTTTTTCAGTATATCTTCCTTGAGTACTTCAAACGGGAACTTAGCAAAGTTACGATGTGCCCATCCATGATTGGAAATTTCATGCCCCTTTTCCGCCATTTCCTTCAACTGAGGCCACGTCACACGAGTGGTATCTTTTATGTGCCGCTCATCCTTATTCACTTTGGAGCCGTTAATGAAAAATGTTCCGCGAAAGCCCCGCTGTTCCAATTGCGGAGCCGCCAGTGTATAATGCTCTGCCAACCCGTCATCGAAAGTGTAACTGATGGCACAAACTTTATCGTGCCTGTACTTGGCGACAGATACATTTCAATCCGCTCCGGATGAGAAACCTGAATAAAAAAAATACGCATAAAAGGGTAATCAAAAAAGTTTTCATGGTTATTCTATATTTAAGTGTTTCTTACAGCAAAGATAAGGATACACCTCCATATACAACAACCATGAATATTCGGAATCCATGTAGTTTTGTACACTTCATCGTTGAAGCGTAATGCCCATTATTCCTATCACCACCTCATTGGAGAGTGTCTCCAGTACAAGATGCGAAAGCTTTTTCCCTGCATTCAACGGCATTTCCAACAGTACGGCGGCACCACCGTCCACCTCGCGAGACACGCCGGTAAAGCCAAGTTCCTCACCAAAATTATTGCTCAGTTCACCGGTCTTCAGACGCAGGCGATAGAGAGACGGTGCATGACGGTTAAAAGACTTTCCATCTTCAAAGAATATCTGTTCGATGGGCGGCCAGTTGTCCGGATTTACCAAAGACAAGGTGTCGTAAGTACCGTCTTCATAATACACACGGATTACGCCATTGTCGATATGGCACTGCATGTGGTTAGTACTGCCTGCCATTAGTAAATAGGCACGGGAAGCCTTGCCTTGCAGGGGAATTTGCAGACTGTCCGGATAATTGTCCCAAAGAGAGGTGAAAGCTATGTTATGCCCTTCGGCAGGAGTACGGAAAGGTATCCCGAGCTTTGTCTCCAACAAGCCTTTACGCACAGCGGCACGCAAACCCGAATCATCTATATCTGCTGTCTTCAGCGGATGACACCACTCGCCTATTCCCTGTTTGGGCAACTGCAACGTGGTGTACGGAGAACGTGGCGACAGGTATTCATTGCGGAAAATATCCGTTACATTCGCATTGAACACTTTCTGCATATCGACTGGAGTGCATCGGGCTGAATCGACTGCTTTAAAATCACCTGCCGGAACAGGTTTCTTACCCTTATCGGATACCGGGTGCTCTACCGGCGCCCACCATTTCATCTGTCCCTGTTCCATAGCAATGAAACTGACGGGGCCCGCCTTACGGACGCGAGTTGCAGGATAAGCATCGACAGAAGCAGGAGCTTCAAGCAACTCTCCTTCCCAAGCGACATTGATTGTTACCTCCTCACCGGAAGCAGCAGGAACGGAAACGGAAAGCATGGGCCGTCCAACTGAATTTTCAACCAGTCTCCACGCTGCATTCTGGCCGTTTACTGTCAAACGCGCCACAGCCGAACGACGTGCAGGGAATTGCAATTCCAGATTCCGTACGGCAGGCAAACGGTGTGTAACGGTATAAAGCGAACAGTCGCGGGAAGAATACTTACCGGTAGCCGCTTCGCCCGTTTTAAAGTCAAAGTCTATATCCGGCGTATGCAGTGAAGCATACTCCCACTCTTCCGGGAAACCGGGTTTTATCAGCAGACGACCGTTCAAAGCATCGGGCAAGATTCCGTAAAGCCCCTGAATCAATGCGCGGGAAGCCACTCCGATAGGGTCGCCGAAGTCGCGGTAACATTCGCCCCGGGCAGCATCATAGAAACTTATCTGCCCGAAATTGCCCGGACTATCGCCCAGGTACATGCCGTCCAGAACAGAACTTTTCAGCAATTTGAAGCCTGCCTCTCTGCGTCCTGCCTGAAAATAAGCGAGCGACGTGTGCATCACTTCGGCAAAGGCTACATTGTTAATGCTCCATGAATACGGCATCCAGTCGGTAGTGGCCACAGTGGCATACTTTCCGGCATTGACGGCAGCACCCGCTGTTTTCAACTGTTCCTGCCAATGAGCGTACGGGCCTGCATTGACAGGCAAAACAGCATCGGCGGCAAGCACATCATCCGAAGTCACGACAGGAATATGAGGAATTTCACGGTCTATGTAACTTGTGGCAAGATATGCCTGAAACGGATCGGCCACATCGCTGTCGAGAGCGTGATAGATGGTCCATACGGCAGCATCTTCATGCAGACGGCGATGGCCCATGAAATCTTGGAATTCCGCCCAATGTCCTCTCTCCGGCAACCAGAGACGGGTGTTGAGCGCTTTCAATATCTTATCGGCCTCTTCCCGATAGGGTGTGGGGTCTCGCCTATCTTCTCAGCAATCAGTGCAGCCAGTTTATTGCCGCGATAGTTATAGGCAGAGCTGTGCGTAACGGCGCCACTGTTATAATACAGCGCATCGCTTGCCCAAATGCAGGCGTAGGCATCGTACAAGCCGTCGTTGTCCGGATCGAAGTTGCGTTTTTCCCAAGCAAGATGCAGTGTCAGCAACGGCCACATGCGACGGGCATATTCAAGGTCGCCCGTCCAGTTGAAGTGCCACAACAGTTCGTCTATGTAACATAGGTTCATGTCATAATGGTGCATCTGATTGTTACGGCGAGGATTGCGGCAGATATATCCGTTGCTGTATTGCGGTGTTCCCCATATCTTGGCCGAACGTGCAAGCGCAAGGGCAGAATCCTGTGCCGGATGCGGAATCGTATTGGGAACTTCGGTCACCTGACTGGCAGCATAGTTGTCAAAATGAATGCGTGCGCGGTCGTGCCAGCCCAACACATCGCCTACGTATGCTGCACGCCAGCCGCTCAACGGCATACGCCAGCCGACAGCTCCATGCAGCCACACGCCCTCTTCCCCCCAGATACCGTCGGCAGCAACAGCAAGTGCACCGCCAAGCGTATTGAAATAAGGATCGGGAGTAGTGATTCTGATGCGTCCGGCCAATTCACGGCAAGCCTTTTGAAGGGCAAGATACTGTACACCGCCATCCTGCATTTCCTTCAGTTCATTACCGGAAATGCCCACATACAAATGCCCGTCGGCCGGAAAGCGGCATTTCAGTATTTGCAGCACTGTGCCGTCTTCTGCCGGCTCAAAACACCCCGGCGGGTCTGCCCCCATATCTCCGCTACGGGAAAGTTTCTTCCGGCGGATAGGCGAATTCAACACTTCCAGCTCGCAGCCGGCAGGCAACTCACCGGAAAGCTCCCAAACGGCCATCTCTTCCGTAAGACTTGCCAATACGGAAACTTTCAGGCTGCAATTTTCTCCCCATGCCTTGTCTTTCAAGGCATACGTACGCGTACCCGGATTATAACGCGCCTCGCACCAATCGGTTTCTTCCAACGGTGTAACCGTACCGTCCGGCAGGTGCAGGCGAAAACGGATATTACGGCAGTCGTTCTTGACATACGTGGCAAATATCGGACGGTCGCCGGTTTCCAGGCGCCATGCCGTATGTCCGCCATACAAAGCACGTGTGTAGCGGTTCTTGCCGTTGACGCAGACAAACTCTTCACCGGACGGCAAGTATTGCAACATACGGGGAGCTCCCCGCTTATGGTCATTGTAGGAAGTGGATTCTATCAAATCGCCTGCTTTCTTCGGAGTTTTAGACGAAGAAGCATATTGCGCGTAAGAACCCAAAGGGGATAAACAGAGTAAAAATAATTGCAAAAACAGAAATACGGTTCATAAGGTTTTATTTAATTCAAAGGATGAAGGCATAACTGAAAGCCATTCACTATACGATTGAAATACATTCAGTATACGACTGAACCTATATCAGTCGTATACTGAATGCACCCCTTCTGCAAGCTATTCAGAAAAGGGGTAGTACTATCAAGTACCAGATTAGTTATATATAATAATATTTATATACAAAGAGGCAATTACGGCATCGGCTTCAATCCTTCCCAACGCACATCCCATGTACCGTCTTGCGGGAAACCGGGATTTTTCACCTCACACCCGTCCCAACCGGCACACATCAGCGCTACGGCAGTCAGCAAGCCGCCATTGCCCGGCAGGTAGCAACGCAGACGTCCGTCCTGGTAATTGTGTCCGTTCAACAAGTAAGTATTGGTGCGCTTATCCATCAGCAAGGCGCCTACAGCCTTTTCTGGCTCACCCAGCCGAGTGGCATTCATAGCGGTCATCGGGTAATCCCAGCCCCATGTCTTGCCCCAGTTCCAGTTGTCCCACACCCAATGAAGCGTATTCTTCATATAGTCGGCACGTATCAGCTTGTTCATCGGCAGGATACCCACAGAACCAAGCACTGCCATGTGGTCACTGGTGAAACGGATATCCTTGTAGGTATCCACTGCATTTTCGGCAGCCAGATAAAGGCAGTCTTCATTATAGGCCAGCGGAGAGAGTTTGTCTATCATCTCATCCCATTCCAGATTACGCTTTTCACCGGCACGTTCACGCCACTGCTGAGCCACATTCATGGCATAATGCCAGTAAGAGAGTTCGAACGGCGGATTGATGGTAGTAGCCGCACGCAATGTTTCTTGTGCGGGAATAGCGCCTTTCAGGATAAAACGTCCATGGAATTCATCGTAAGTGGCGAAAGAATACATGAACTTTGCAGTTTCCTGCACCAGATGATTGTATTTCTTAATCACCTCATCCGAAGGATTGGCACGGTAAACGAGTTCGGCCAAATAGATAAAATGCGGTTGCTGCCAAATCAGGAAACTGCCTACATTAGACGGAGCTTCCGTTCCGCTGGGATCGGTCATTTTCATCCAACGCACTCCGTCGAATCCCTGACGGCGGGCTATCTCACGGGCAACAGGTTCTACCGTTTCGTACCAGCCGAGTGTACGGTCCAGCAATTCGGGATGCCCCCAAAGTGCCTGCCAAGCCTGATGCCACCATATCATTTCGAGGTGGAACTTGCCAAACCATGAATTGTAGGTTAGCCCTGTTTCCTGTGGCGGAACACTGCCTGCCGACTGAATGGCGAGCAGGTATTGGCTCAATACGACACGGCGTTCCAGTTCTTTAGCACGCGGGTCGGTACAATGTGAGAAGTCTACAGCCGCACCATTCTTCCAGAAATTGTTCCAATAGCTGTTGCCGGCTGCCAGAGTTTCGGCGAAAGTAGGCAGAGTATCGGCAGATGTATAGACAGCCGGTTCACTCTCGAATACAGTTCCGGGAAAAGCGGACGTAAACTTGCAAGAAAAAGCGAGTTTATCTTCCGTCGGTGTCAGTACAAAATAGTTTGCAGACTTCTCCTTGAGGGAAGCTTTTCCTTCCCAACGCAGAGATACATAATAAACGGTAGAATCGAGTGTACGTTTGAGAACTGCACTTTGCGCATTCTCAAAGACTATATCTGTAGTGTGTTTGTTGTTGGCATCCCAATTGCAGGCATCATCGGCATGAGCGCCCGTAGGGTATGGAAAATGCAGTTTCACCCCTGCACGTGCCGGACTGGTGATACTGGCTGAAATCATGTCCATTTGCGGATGACATACGGTCTGTACATCAAAGGCGTTGCCTTTCAGTGTGAAGTGACTGTTGATGACACCGTTCCACATATCCAATGTCTGGGCAATATCGGTAATGTCAGAAGTCTTCACATCATCGCCCAACTCCAGTCCCACGATACCCAAATGCAGGCGATGAGGGTTCATGCGATACCAATTGGAAGCTTCTTTCTGACGTCCGTCTTCTTTAAACTGACAAGCGTATATTTCTTTATGTCCACGACCGAAATCGTGTTCTTTCAAGTATTCTTCCGGTTTATATTTATTGGGATTACCGAAACTATGCCAGCCCCATTGACTTTGCGTACCCAATGGCACACCTTTCTTATATACTAAGGGAAAAGTCTGGAGACCGGTAGCATCCACTGTAAAGGCAAACTCACCGTTGCCGACCGACAATGATGCCAATGAATCAAACGAAGATACCTGAGGGTTGTTACGGGCAACCAGCGCCTCACGATCTATCGGCGCTTGCTTTTCCGAACCGCAAGCTGCCAAGACGACTGCAAGTAGAGAATAAAACAGTTTTTTCATGGTATTTTTAGTGTAAGTAATATATCTCATAGTTGTGAACGAAGCAAAGATAACGCATTTCCGCCAAACCGATTCTGTCCGGTTTGGCGGAAATGCTAAGAGAAATGATTATCGGGCATACACTGCCCAAGCTGTCACAGAAAGTCAAATGCCAACTCCAGTTTCAACCCCTCATCCCCTTTTTTTGATACGGATAGTTCCAGGCTGACTCTGCGGCCCGTGCTGACTTATCGGCTTAAAAGAGCGAATGGCGGGAATATCCAATAAGAAAGAAAGATCCCCGGCCGGAAAGTCCGGCATTGTACGGATACCATCCTGACGCCCACGAGGTTCATCCGGAGTGAATACACGAAAGAACACTCCGTCCGTAGCCGCATAGACGGTAAAAGCATTCTGCTTGCCTTGAATTGTGGCCCAATAAAGATTGGCGTGATACCCTTTAAATTCCGGATAGACCAGTTTGTCCGCACTCTCTCCGGTAACAGTATTATTAAAGTCTTTCTGCCAGATACCGTAATTCGTACCCGGAATACGGTTCTTCCACACACGGTAAGGACCGCGCCCCAACCAACGCATACCTGTACATTCGCTTTCAGGATAAGAGAAGGTAAACCCGAAGTTAAGTATGGCATTATCCGTAAAAGCATCATCAAAGCCGCCACCGCCCGATGCCCGGTTCAGCAATACGGCATCCATCTTCAACAGCCCGTCCGGACGCAAACGCCACACAACGGAATCCGCTCCGCCCCGATAACGGGCACAAAGGATAGCATCACCTCTCTGCTCCATACGAGCGGAAAGGGACACCAGTTTCATTTGCATTCCTACAGGCAGCGGACCGTCTTTCAACGGAATTATCCGGTTGTCTTTCTTCCGCAATACAGAATATATGGTAGCATCGTTTCGGCGAAAGGATATGTCCACCCAATCGGAACACAACGTTATCAAAGAATCAGCCTCGTTCACGCAACAACCTTTTCCTGTTCTTTTCAAAGAAGCCAGTTGCCCTTCAAAATAGCTTCTCGCAAAACTGATGGGATACGTACGCGTACACACGCTCTTTCCATCCAGTCCTATAGCTTCCAACTCCAAAACATCTCCCTTAGAAAAGAATTTTTCCCGGATTTCCGGATTCTCCCATGCAGCTATACAGGCATATCCGGTTTCACCCGGTTCCAAAGCAGGCAAATTCACCCGGCCGCTGTCTACTGTGCATCCCTCTGCCCGGCTCTGTAGCGGGGAAGGATAGGAAAGGACGCGATAGCGCATGGAACACTCCTTCAAATTAGTAAACAGATAACGGTTCTCCACTAAAAAACGACCATTGAAAGAAGGCGTTAGCTGGAGAGGCTTTATCTTTATAGGCGACCATATTTCCCGTACGGAATAGAAACTGCCTTCTTTCTCCCGATAAGGACCTACAATACCGTCAGGCGCATTATAATCTTCACTGTCCAAAATGCCGTTACAGTCTGTCCGGCGTACAGCTTCATCGCTATATGCCCATAAAAAACCTCCGGCAAACAAAGGGTGTGCCGTATATCGCGCCCAGAAATCCTCCAGTCCGGCTCCATGTCCCTGGTCGTACAGACCATGCATAAACTCTGTCGGCATGAAAACCTTATATCCGTTGGTGAAACGGCCTACACCGGTCAGGTAAGCCGGGTAATGGTGTGTATCCAATTCATCAAAGTCCGCCCAAGGATGAATGACATGACGGCGTTGCGGATCATAACGGTAGAACAGTTTGTCCGTAGCTATATTCCACCCGCCTTCATTTCCATTGCTCCAAAGTACGATACATGGATGATTTACATCCCTTGCTATCATTTCTTTTACCAACTTGCTGCCTGTAACAGTGTCGTAAGCATTCTGCCAGCCCGCAAGTTCATCAATATAGAGCAATCCCAACGAATCACAAGCATCCAGAAAATGCTCATCGGGTGGATAATGGGAACGCACGGCATTCATATTCATTTCTTTAATGAGCAGGGCATCTTGAATGCTGAGTTCCTTATTGGTGGTACGCCCGCCATCGGGGTGAAAAGAATGACGGTTTATGCCTTTCATCACCAGTTTCGTACCATTCAGATAAACACCGTCGCGTGGACGAAAGTCAACGGTACGGAATCCGACGCGGACAGATGTCCGGTGTAAAGCCTCCCCTTCTTCATTCCGCAAGGTAACAATGAGATTGTAAAGCCGAGGTTTTTCCGGAGTCCAAGGTTCTACATTTTTCCAAATATGAGCAAACACACTATCATGCCCCACTTCCCACATCCGAACCTCCGAACAAACGTCCGTTCCATCCAAAGGATGTAAAGCTGCCGTTAATTTTTCCTTGCCTTTCACTCCTTTCAGCTCGGTATAAAGCTGCATTTCCCCATCCATTTTCGCATCCACTGCAATATGTTCGATACGTATCTGAGGTTTGGCTTCTAACCATACAGGACGGTAAATCCCCCCAAACAACCACCAGTCCGCCTTACGTTCGGCCGCATTCACCGACTTATTTCCGGAATGTTTTTTTTACCCGTACTTCCAGCTTATTGGCAGCATCATATTTCAACAAAGAAGTTATGTCATAGGAAAAACGATAAAATCCGCCCCGATGTGTTTCTCCGGCCGAAACTCCGTTTACAATCACATCCGTATCTGTCATAACCCCATCAAACCACAAACGTATGTTCTTACCTCTCCAATCTTCCGGTACACGAAATGTATGACGATAAATCCCCTCTTCCATACTGGGATTCTTAACCCCTTTCTTCTTATACCAACGCCCGTAGGTATATTCACCAAAACCTTGCAGCTCCCATTGAGAAGGCACTTCTATCTTACTCCACTTCCCGCTGTTCCTACCCTCGGAACAATAAAACTGCCAGGTTACACCATCGCCCAGTCCGGTACCGGAAAGATAACGGCGCTCTGTCTGCTGAGACCATATGCAAAGAGCGGACAATAGTCCTAAAACAGTAAAAAAAGATTCTTATATTCATACTTCTTTTATATGGATTTTAATTTTCGAAAATAATAAAATAATCAAAGAAAAAGGCAGTCTGACTTTCACAAGTTAACCGCCCATTTTTCACTAACCCAAATTATAATAATCAATCACTCATCAATAACGAAGGTGCAATACGATTCCTTACTCACCCGGCAATGGCCAATTAGGAGTAGGAATACGCATCGCTTTCATCTCTTTTTCGAACTGTGCTACTTTTTCCGGATATTTATTTGCCAGATTGACAGACTCCGTCATATCCTCTTTTATGTTATACAACTCTAACGGAGCATCTTTCTTTACAGTCACTACTTTCCAATCTCCACGTCTTGCCGCACGTTGCTTTCCCGGGAACTCCCAATACAACAAACGATTATCCGTATCAAGCTGTTGCCCATAGAACAAGGGAAGAATATTGATACCGTTAAGTTTTTGTGGCAATTTATCTGTAGCATCAGCCAAAGCAGCCAAAGTAGGCATTACATCCGGGAAATAAATAATATTATTCAATTTCTGCACCGGAACCTTTCCGGGCTGATTTACAATAAACGGTACGCGAATGCCACCTTCATAAAGCTGTCCTTTCATTCCTTTAAGAGAACCTTTACATCCCAATTCCTCCAACGGTGCCTGCTTGGCAGCACCGTTATCCGATGCAAAGATGACTAAAGTATTTTCGCGCAGCCCCAACCTATCCAGTTCTGCCAACAAACGTCCTATCGCCCGATCCATATGGGTAATCAGAGAGGCATAACGCTTGGTGTTCATATCCCAAGCCTCATCATCATACCAGGTTGTTTCATCTATATTATAGGGTTCGTGCGGCGCATCATAAGCTAAATACAGAAAAAACGGATTGTTTTTATTACGGTTAATAAACTTTATTGCATCTTCCGTAGAAAGGTCTGTATTATGCTTAATGTGTTTATCGCCTTCATTCTCTTTTACATTCTCCAGTTTCTCGTTGTTGAAGCGCCAATAAGGATAGTAGTACGGATCATTAGAATATGCAGTACTGATAAGCCATCCGTAAAACTCATCAAACCCTCGGTTCAAAGGAGTTGCTTCCGGATTAAATCCGTCCAAATGCCATTTGTTTACCAAACAGGTTCTATATCCGGCAGCCCCAAGCACAGTGGCAATGGTTGTATCATTCGGTTGTAAATGCATGCGGCGTATGGTCTTGGTGCCTTTTAATCCTTCAATACCACCTGCAATACAAAAGTTATCGCGTATAGTTGTATTTCCCGTATTCTTTCCCGTCATCAAGGCACAACGGGAAGGTGAACTGATACCGGAACCGGCATAGCATTGCGTAAAGGCCGTTCCAGTAGCTGCCAAACGGTCTATATTAGGAGTTTCTATATATTTATTTCCATAACATGACAAGTCGCAATATCCCATATCGTCGGCCAAGATAAAAATAATGTTCGGCTTGTCTCCACCGTCTGTTACAAGTTGCCGGGCAGTCATCAACTGAGGCATAACAAACATACCCGCACAAACTCCACCTAATACTATATCTTTTCTAAACATAATCTGATTTAAATAAAGGAAAAGGTGGCATACCTTTTAAAAGCACCCACCTCCCCTTTTTAATAACTTAAATTTAATGTAGCCAAGGCTAAGATATGACATTCAGTCTTGATAATCAAACAAATAGCATCAATTTTCATATCCCTTGTTTTGGACATAAAGTCCTGGAGTAACATTCATCTGATTCATCGGAATTGGATAGAGGTAACGACCTTCTTTTTAAATTTGCTTTCAATTCAGTAAAGTTATAACGCTCAAATTTTGCTTCTGTATCTTCCTTCCAAGTGCCATAACGTACTTGATCGAACCAACGAATACCTTCTCCCATAAACTCAATTTTACGTTCAAGTTTAATGTATTTCATGGCATCCTCTACACTAACTCCAGTCTCGGTTCTCGGATCGCAGTTTGCCCTTTCACGTATTTCATTTACAATTTTCATGGCATCCGCAGTGTTACCTTCACTCGCCAAAATCTCTGCATAAAGAAGCTTCATATCTTCAATACGAATAATAGGTAGATTTACTCCCCAGTCATCATACTTTTTCATGCCACTCTCTGCATCAAAAGACATCCCCAAAGAGGCTATTTTAGTTTTAGTAGGAATCATTTTATAAAACATAGCTTTAGTATACACATTACCCGTAGTTCCATCTTCAAAAGTCATCAACTCAGAAGGGCTCTGATATTCAGGAGCTACCGCATCACCAGCAAAGCCAGCCATCACACCAAAATTATAGCCACGTCCGTCTTTTTTTCCATTAGAGTATTCACGATCAAATTCATGCATCAATGTCTTTTTCCACATAAATAGAATTTTGCGAAAAATTATAGTTTTTAGACCAATCTTCCGGAACGATTTTAACTGGAAGCATATTGAATATGGCTGGGTTTCCCGTACCACCCGTACGATACTGAATGGCGAAAATAGAATATTTATTGTAATATGCATCAGTCGGCATCCACTGTTTTTGCCATTCTTCCAATGATGGTGCCCAATAAGCGGCTGCATGAGAATCATCTAAAACGTTTTCCAATTGCGTTTTAGCCAAACTCTTCGCATTAGTATCATTATATGGATAACCAGCCAATGTCATATACACACGTGCCAACATAGCCTTCGCGGCCATTTTATCTGCACGGCCTTTTTTATCTATTTTAGCACCATTGGCATCTTGCATATCTGCTTTATAAGGCAAATCTTCTGACTTTTTCAAATCAGGAATAACACGATTATTGAGAATATCCACTGCAGTAGATTGCTTTACCGATTTAATCTCTGACGGAGACATCGGTCTATCTACCATAGGAACATTTCCAAAAAGACGAACTAACTCAAAATAAGCCCAACCTCTCAGGAAATAAGCTTCATTTAAAAATTGATTTCTGATAGACTCGGAATCAAAAGATGCACTCGGAATCTTAGAAATAGCGACATTGGCATCATAAATGACCTTATACCACATATTCCAAGTATCATTAAACATCGCCATATCATCTGTTGCTCTAAATGTTCCTATTTCAGAGTATTCACGAAAAGCGTCCGGATTAGGTTCTACCCACGCAACATCTGAACGACATTCAGACATAAACCAATACATGCAATTAGATGCTTGGCGCAAATCCGCATAAATGCCTAAAATACCTTGCTCCGATTGAGCTTGAGTTTGATAAAAATCCATCTGAAGTTATTTTATCTACAGGTGGAGTATCCAAATAATCATCACACGAGGAGATAGTCACGACCAGCGCAGCCAGCCATATTATATTTTTAAGTTTAAGCATAGTTCTTTGTATTAAGGATTAAAAATTAACATTTATACCAAAAGTAAATGTACGAGCATTAGGATAACCACCATAATCCAGTCCAAGTGCACTTGCTCCTCCAGGACCTGAGCCCACATTGGCAGCTTCTGGAGAATACCCACCATAATAACTATCCCATTTGGCTAGATTCTCAATAGACAAATATACACGTGCATATGATATAAATTTAGGATTAATCGGTAACTTATATCCCAGAGTAAGATTCTTAATACGCAAATAATTAGAAGAATATAACCATCTGGAATCCAGCGTAGTGCCAGTTGTTTGACTCAAAATATAAGGAACCGATCCGTTGCCTGGTTCATCTTCAGACCACCATGCATCTCTCCAATGCCCCATTATATTAGATTTAGCTCCCATACTTGGACGGTCTATAGCACGTCCCAAGATACCATAAATTTTACCTCCAGTTTGTGCTGTTAATAAGATTGATAAATCAAAATTCTTATAAGAGAATCTATTAGTCATACCAAATACAAATTTAGGTGTTGGACTTCCCAAATAGTCTCTATCAT
>ENA-OQDT01000032-OQDT01000032.1-human-gut-metagenome-genome-assembly--contig:-NODE-32-length-70902-cov-22.109714_pt1 | contig 70902 bp, 58 predicted proteins | sample MGYA00242786_ERZ504617 | MGnify/ENA primary metagenome ERZ504617 (study PRJEB26092, sample SAMD00036337) | human gut metagenome | host: Homo sapiens | study: EMG produced TPA metagenomics assembly of...
GTTGTGATCTACATCTTTTAGTAATTTGCAAAGTAATTTTACCGATGAAGCTTCTGATTAAAAATATTTGTATTCAAATATACTTAATTTCATATAGATTAGTTATGAGTCACTTATAATATTCCTATGGATGAAAAATATTTAAAAATGTTAACTGAAAGTCCTAATATTTTTCAGTTAAAGTCCATAGTTTTAAATATGATTAATGATTTGCAGATTCAGTTAACACATTCAGTTAGGAAATATAGCTCTTTTATTGAAGAGTCTTTAAATTATATAAAAGAACATTTAGAAGATGATTTATCTCTTGAACAGATTGCCCAACATGTTCATATTAACAAATCCTACTTTAGTAGAACTTTTAAGAAAGAATGTGGCGATTCCGTAATTAGCTATATTACTAATCTTCGAATTAACAAAGCTAAGGAACTTCTTGCCACTTCTAACTTGAAAACTTTTGAGATTTCTGAAACTGTTGGAATTCACGACCCCGCTTATTTTTCTGTAATATTTAAGAAAAACACAGGTATGAGCCCTAAGGCCTACAGAGATCAGTTTTTAAATGTGTAAAAAAGATTATATTTAAATTGTATTGTAGGACGGAGTTTATTTATGAATAATGCTATTAACAAAAAAAGGGGCAAATAAGATTTAGATCCTAAAAATCGGTATTAACCGATAGCCCCAACCTTTTGAAACATAGGAGATTTTAACGTTCAATTAGTGTTTGCTGATTAAGCAGATATCTGCAACTTCCAACTCTTGCATCTGTTCCAGTCATGACAGAATTGGAACAGATGCAAAAGAGCACAAAGTATTCGCCTCTGAATCCTGAACAGATTCGTCACGAATACAGATAATGCGATAGAAGTCAACTGCGTTTCTTCCGGTTTTGTGGTAATGCAGCTCATACCATAGCAGCGTTTGCTCAGTCTGAAGGTGCGCTCCACTTCGATTCTATCGGTATTATCCTGATATTCTTGTTTTTTATCAACTTTTGCTGTAGCACTTGGTCTGCCCAGTTTTGGACCTGATAACCGGATCCCATGCTCCTTGCAATAGCGCCTGTTTTCCCTGGTTCGGTATATCTGATTTGCCAGGACACGTTCCGGATAATAACCGGTACATTCTTTGAAACGTTCGACTGCTTCAATCAGACAAGTGCTCTCGTTGTATGCCTCGAAAGATATTTTTTGGATACGCCCATAACCTTCGCTGTCAAGGCTGAGATCAAATTTTGCACCAAATTCAACCGGCGTTTTGACCTTACCTCTAACAATCGGTTGAATCCATGGCTGCGAAATGCTTACAATGCGATGCTCCACAGAATGGACTCTATTATCATACATATACTGTTGCTGTTCATGCAGCTTGATGATGGTAAGATATAAGGCAATATCCTTACCTGTCATGGCGTATCCATCACTCATGAACTGTTCCAGATACCGGAGAATCCCTTTTCACATATGCAAGCTGTTTGCGGAGTGCGCTGCGGATTTTCTTTGCCGTGTGCTTTCTGCTCTTGGCAAATGCAAGATACTCTTTTCTGGCACGTTTCCGGTACCGTCTGGGCAACTTAAGACCATAACGTTTACAAAAACGGTAAATGATGTTTTCCAGCTTTTCTCTTGCTTCGTTCAAAAGCGAGATGTCCTGTGGATAACGGATGTTTGCAGGTGCGCAGGTTGCATCAAGGGTCAGCGTTCCTTTGTTTGTATCTTCTTTTGCAGTATTGACATCACTGGTTTTTCCTCCAGATGGAGGAGTATGGTCATCTTTGTCATCATCCTTGTGAGCAAGAAGATACTCGTTTACTTCCATCAGCATCTCTGCTGAAATGCGTTTGCGGAAAAGAACCAGTGTACTTGCATCAGACGGAGCTTCTTCCCGAAATCCGGGAAGCCCGATAAAGTATTGCAGATACGGATTCTCTGCAATCTGTTCCACAAGCTCACGGTCAGAATACTGGAACTTGGTCTGGATGATCAAAGCTCCTAATGCCATACGAAGAGGCTTGGCAACATTACCTGTATCACTTGGAAACAGCTTGGCGTATTTTACTTCAAACTCATCCCAAGGGATTCGGTCAGCCAGTTTGACCCAGCGGTTATCCGGATTCATGTGAAGTCCCATAGGCTGGTTGAAATCGAGAAATGAATGCTGTAACTTGTCGATCGGTTTGTACAATTGATTTTACCCTTTTATACTAAAAATCTGTAAGAAAACTGCAAGAAAAACGATTTGATTTCATCAAAATCCTTGCAATTATTATAGCAGAAAACGGAGTAAAAGTCAGTAAAATCAAGTGTTTTGGCTTAATCAGCGTAAGTAGGTAATCATCTGTACCTTGATTTTTCAAAAAGAGCCACCTGTTGATCAGGTGGCTTAATTTATCCTTGATTTTTCGTCCTGAATTCATCCGGCAGATCATCCGACCATGGGAGCAGCCGGTCCAGTTCTTCCGGCTTTGGAAATGATCCCATCTGCCGTATCTGGTCCAGCACATATGTCAGGTACACATATGGTTTCAGCCCGTTCTGGAGAGCTGTTTCCGTGACACTGTAAACAATAGCACTGGCATCTGCTCCCCGGATACTTTTGGCAAAGAGCCAGTTCCGGCGGCCGACAGCGAAATTCTTGATGGCACGTTCCGCACTGTTGTTATCGATGCTGAGGTGTCCGTCGTCCAGATAGCGGCGCAGATATGGTTCCTGGTTCAGTGTATAAAGAATGGCATCACCAATAAGGGAAGATCTGTCCACAGAATCTTCCATCGAATGCAGCCACTCAAACAGTGCGTCTACCACCGGGCGGGACTGTTTCTGGCGTTCCTCATGGCGTTCTTCCGGTGTTTTGTTTCTAATCAGTTCCTCGACTTTGTACAGGTTCCCGATCCGTGTCATTGCGTTGTATGCAACAGTCTCTTTCAGCTGCTCCTTGGTGAAGTCCTTTTTCAGTGCCGTAAGTGCGGCATCAAAACGGCGTCTCGCGTGGGTAAAGCAGCCGGTCACGGTAATGGAATCGTCCAGCCCGTGGTATGCCTGGTAGCCATCGCAGGTCAGGTATCCATGGAAACGTCCGTCAAGAAACTTTACCGGATGATATCCGGCGCAGGTTCTCTCATAATCGAAGAGCGCCATACGCGGGGAGCCGCTATATTCATCCGTAAGATATACCCACATCCAGTTCTGGGTGGAACCCTTCTGATCCGGCTCGCCGATCACCTGTATCCGGGTCTCGTCACAGTGGATGTACCGGCTTTTCAGGAATTCCTCTTTCATCCGGTCATACAGCAGTTTCAGGTAACGGTCCGCACAGCCGATGATCCAGTTTGCCATGGTTTTAGTGGAAAGGTTCAGGTTGTATCTGGCGAATTCCCGTTCCTGCCGCGCCAGCGGCATTCCGTTGACATACTTGGTATTCATGATCCCGGCCACCAGGGATGGTGTCGCAATACTTCCGCCGCCCACCAGCGGCGGTGTTTTCTCAGGCCGCTTCATGGAACCGCATTCCGGACAGTAACGGTCTTCTCCGGCCAGCTTGTACTCAATGGTCTCGGTGACTTCAAAGCTGGAGAGATCTTCTTCCTTCTTTCCTGTACGCTTTTTCCGTTTATAGGATGACGGATGGATTTCTTCAAAACACGGTTCCTCTGCCTCCGGATCTGCCGATGCTTCTGCCTCATTGAACAGATCCATCTGTTCATAACCTTCGGCATACTTTTCACTGGAAGAACCGAACTGTTTCCTCCGGGCCAGTGCCAAGCGGTCGGAGAGCATGGTGTTCATGAATTCCAGTTCTTTCTGCTTATCCTTCAGAAGCTGGATTTCCGTATCCTTTTTTGCACTCTGTTCCTTCATGGTCTTCATGATTTCAATCAGGTTTTCACGGCTCATGTTATTCAGCTGTTCTTCTGTAAAAAACGGTTCCATCCCTTTTCTCCCGGCTGTCATGTTATATAAAGATTATACCATGAAACCCGCTGCTTTTCGAGAAAAAACGGATCCTGAGCATGTAGAAATAGTCTCCGGAAACCGCCGGTTTTTCGTACTTTCTGCGAATTGACACCTGCCTTATACCACAATTTTCGGATGGTGTTCTTCAAAGGCATCTTTCTGATCCAGGGAAAGGCCATCGCACAGCCAGTGCATTTCTTTCAGGGTAACCTGCCGGAGCTCATCCGGGGTGTCCGGCCAGTGAAAGGCATCACGGTCAAGGCGTTTCATAAGGATCCAGAATCCGGATCCGTCCCACTGGAGAATCTTGATAAGGGTGCGACTGCGGTTGCAGAATGCAAACATGCAGCGCGAGTATGGGTCGAGTTCAAATTTGAGTTTGATGACGGCCGCCAGACCATTGTAGCTTTTTCTGAGATCTGTTGCCCCACAGGCAAGATATACCGTTGTGCCGCCTGCCAGGTCAAGCATTCTCTTTTAACGTCCTTATCATCACCTGGAATAATTCCGGAGGACAGGACGGAGCCGCCTCGATCCGGATGTATCCCGAAATAAGGATGCTGACCGCTGCGGTTTCCTGCGCGGTGTCGCGCATCACAATCTCGGATTCGGAAGGAAGCTTTGCAAAGACGGGCTCCTTATCCACCTCAGATGAAATTTTTTCCTGTTTCAGCTTGCGGATCCAGTATGTCATTGTCGAGACCGGTATCTGATGCTCTGTGCACAAGTCCCTGCATGTCTGTCCGCTGAATCGGAATTCCCGGATCCGTTCAGACCAGAGTCCGGCTTTTTCGTCTTTGTTCATAAAATACAATACCTCCAATGTTTTGATGGTATTGTACCAAAGGGAATCGGGGAATAACAGATACGGATGATTACCTACTTACGTTACGACGGTTTTGTCGAGCATAGAAGCCCTAAAAAGCATAATTCGTACAGTATCTTGGCAGCATAGCGTAGCGAACGAGAGAACTCCTCTGCTGCAGGGCAGTCACTCCGGCGGCTTACGCCCCGTATTTTCATAGCCCTATGCTATGCAAACTGGCTATTATAGAGGTTCGCATAAAATCCGTCCGCTGCAAGCAGGCTCTCATGATTGCCCTGCTCTATAATCTTTCCATCTTTCATAACAAGGATAATATCCGCTTCCCTGATGGTAGACAGACGATGAGCCACTATAAAGCTTGTCCTGCCCTGCATCATGGTAAGGAATGCCTTCTGAATCTTAATCTCTGTACGTGTATCAATCGAAGATGTAGCCTCATCCAATATCAGCATAGGCGGCAAGCAGAGCATGACTCTTGTGATGCATAATAGCTGCTTCTGTCCCTGTGACAGGCTGCCGCCGTCCTCACCGATTTCAGTGTCATAGCCCTTCGGCAGACGTCTGATAAAGCTGTGGGCATGGGATGCCTTTGCTGCTGCAATGATTTCCTCATCTGTGGCATCAGGCTTTCCCATTATGATATTGTCACGGATTGTGCCCTTCTTGAGCCATGTCTCCTGAAGCACCATGCCATAGTTGTCACGAAGACTCTCGCGCGTGATTTTCCTGATATCGTGTCCGCTCACCTTAATTGTTCCACTGTTTACATCATAAAATCTCATAAGCAGATTGATAATAGTCGTCTTTCCACAGCCTGTCGGACCTACGATAGCCACGCGCTGTCCAGGCTTTACATGGAGATTGAAATCCTCGATAAGCTTTTTATCCGGCACATATGAGAAATAAACATCCTCTATGTCCACACGTCCGTCAGCCTCTTCAAGTATTACCGCATCCGAAGCATCCGGTATCTCCTTTTTCTCCTCAATCAGCTCGAATATACGAGCAGCACAGGCAAGTGCGTTCTGAAGCTCTGTGATGACACCCGATATCTCGTTGAACGGCTTGGTGTACTGGTTGGCGTATGATAAGAAGCATGAAAGCTGTCCTACTGTGATTCCGCCGGTGAGTGCACTCATGGCACCAAAAATTCCGACTCCGGCATACACAAGACTGTTGACAAAACGTGTACACGGATTTGTAAGACTTGAGAAAAATGTTGCCCTCAGTGAGCATTTCTGTAATCTGTCATTTATCTCGTCAAACTGTTCAAGCGCCTCATCCTCATGGTTGAAGGCCTGTACGACCTTTTCATTTCCTACTATCTCATCGATGAGTGATGTCTGCTCTCCCCTTGTTCTTGTCTGCAGCTGGAACATGGAATATGTCTTTTTAGTGATAAAGCTTGCCACAAAAAGTGACAGAGGTGTGATGAGCACTACAATGCATGATATTTTCACATCTATTGTAAGCATGAAAATAAGCGTGCCTGCTATTGTTGCAATTCCTGTAAAGAGCTGTGTGAAGCCCATCAAAAGTCCCTCTGAAAATGTATCTACATCGGCGATGATACGGCTGACCATATCACCGTGTGAGTGGCTGTCAATATAGGAAAGCGGCATTTTTTCAATGTTTAAAAATGCATCACGTCTTATATCCCTCACTATGTTGTAGGTCATCCTGTTGTTGCAGATATTTGTAAGCCACTGGGCTGCTGCCGCTATGACGACTATTATTGCTGCTCTCGTGAGGATGGCTGTCATAGCCGTAAAATCAACCTTTCCTTTTCCTACGATCAAATCAATTGCTCGTCCTGTGAGAATTGGAAAATAAAGAGTAAGCGCCACTGTAACAACAGACAGGGCAAGTGAAATTACAAGCAAAGGAATATATCTCTTCATGTAGCTTAATACCTTGCGCATTGTGCCTGCTTTATTCATCTTCGCATTATCCATAGCCACACTCTACACCTCCTTTTGTCTGGTCATATCCGACTCTTTTTTAAACTGTGAATCATATATCTTCTTTGTAGGTCTCGCATGTCTCAAGCAGCTTTTCATGAGATCCGAAACCAACCATCTGTCCGTCGTCGAGCACTATGATATTGTCCGCAAACTGGATAGATGAGGTACGCTGTGACACGATAAATATTGTCTTGTCACCATGCATGCCCTTTAATGCCGCGCGAAGACTCGCATCTGTAGCAAAATCAAGTGCCGATGCACTGTCGTCAAGTATCAGTATGTCAGGATCCTTTACAACCGCTCTGGCAATTGTAAGACGCTGCTTCTGACCACCTGATAAGTTCTTGCCGCCCTGCTCTATCATGTAGTCAAGGCCTCCCTCTTTGCCCTTTACAACCTCTGTCGCCTGTGCTATATCGAGTGCCTTCCACATTTCCTCCTCTGTGGCATCATTTTTGCCCCAGCGCAGGTTGTCGGCTATCGTTCCCGCAAAAAGCACTGCCTTTTGCATTACAACACCGATTTTATCTCGAAGCTGCACTGCATCGTAGTCATTTATATCATTTCCCTGAATCCTTATAGTACCCTTTGTGGCATCATAAAACCTCGGGATAAGGTTTACAAGGCTTGATTTTCCTGAACCTGTACCACCGATGATTCCGATTGTCTGCCCCTTTTGCACTGTAAAGCTTATATCTGTGAGTGTCTCATCGGCCGCTCCCTCATATGTCATGCAGACATGGTCAAACTCAACCTCAGGTGCCCCTGCCTTTGCATCAATGAGCTTAGGATTTTTCTCAGGAAGCTTTGATGGAATAGAAAGCACATCCGCTATACGATTACCGCACGCCACTGCCTTGGTCACCTGTACGATGAGGTTTGCAAGCTTTATCAGCTCGACAAGTATCTGTGACATGTAGTTTACAAGTGCCACAACCTCACCCTGTGTGAGGATTCCTGCGTATACCTGCTTGCCGCCTGATACGATAACTGCGATTGTTGCGATATTTATAATGATAAATGTCAGAGGATTGGTGAGTGCTGAGATTCGTCCTACAACCTGCTGCATATTGGTTAAAAACTCGTTGTCCCTGTTGAAGCTGTCAATCTCATCATTTTGCTTATTGAAAGCTCTTATAACCCTTGTTCCCTCTAAATTCTCCCTGGTGTGCGAAAGCACTGTGTCAAGAGAGCTCTGCACCTTTTTGTAAAGCGGAAGGCTTGCAGCCATAACTGAGAATACCACTATTGAAAGCAGAGGTATGGTAACTACAAAAACCATTGCCGCTCTTACATTTACCGTAAAAGCCATCGCCATGGCTCCGAATACAATAAATGGCGAGCGAAGGAAGAGTCGAAGCACCAGATTGACTCCTGACTGCACCTGGTTTATATCGCTTGTCATCCTTGTAATAAGTGTCGATGTGCCCACTGTATCCATCTTTGAAAATGATAATGACTCTATCTTTTCAAACAATATATGGCGAAGCTTTGTAGAAAAGCCGACTGCCGCCTTTGCAGCAAAATACTGCGCTGTGACCGAGCTTATCAGGCCGACTGCCGCAAGCAGCACCAGCACACCTCCCATCTTCCATATATAAGGCTTGTCCGAAGCCGTAATTCCGTTATCAATGATTGCCGCCATGACAAGCGGTACTATAAGCTCAAAGGATGCTTCCAGCAGCTTAAATAACGGAGCACAGATGCATTCCTTTTTGTACTCCTTTAAATACTTTAATATCTTTTTCATCTTTTCCCCTTCCAGATTTTTGTTACTGTTTACGTCTCTGTATGACCAGCAACGATTACAGCTTCACTATTATAGATGATTTTTCTCATATGTACAAGAAAAACGATACACAAAAAACCACAAAAAAACCAGCACCCTGCGGTACTGGTTTCATAAGTCAGCTCTTATGTATATGCTTCTTGATCGCTTCAAAGCTCTCAGGACTGATGACATGCTCTATACGGCATGCATCCTCTGCTGCAATCTCCTTATCAACACCAAGCTTCTCAAGACACTCTGACAAAAGCTCATGTCTTTCGTATATCATCTCTGCTATCTGTCTTCCTGACTCTGTGAGTGTGATAAATCCTGCATCACTAACTGTGATATTGTTCTTCTCTCTAAGGTTTTTCATGGCTATACTCACGCTGGATTTCTTATATCCAAGCTCATTTGCTATATCAACTGAGCGTACCACAGGAAGCTTCTTGCTGAGAATAAGTATGGTCTCTAAATAGTTTTCTGATGATTCATTGTTTCGCATTTCGAATACCCCCGTGAGTTTATTTTCGTTCGTTTTAATTCAGTTATATTATTATAACATACATTTTATTGTTTGCAAAACTTTTCTTTTGATTTGTACGTGATTTATAAAAAACCAAAAAAATATCAAAATCCCATATTTGTTATTGACATCTAATTTATGTTAGTGTATACTAACTATCGAATCAGAAAACAAACGTATGCATGATATATTTCTAAATCTTGTATGCCATAAATGTTTAATTATATCAGATAAGACCGGCCGATCACCGGTCTTATTTATTTTAAAAAATGTACATATTCAGCTTAAACGAGAGCTCTTTTTAACCTCTCCAGCCCTTCCATAAGCACTGCCCCGGGGCATGCGATATTCAATCTCACAAAGTAGCGTCCATTGCCTCCAAACTCAGCCCCCTCCGACAGATAAAGGCCTGTCTTTTCACGAATCATCTGCGTAAATGCCACAGAATCATCTGTGAGTGCACTGCAGTCAAGCCACATGAGGTATGTCGCATCGGCATCCACTACATGTATCTGCGGCAGGTTTTCTGCCACGAAGCTACAGACTGTTTTGCGGTTTTCCCAGAGATATTTTCTGAGCTCCTCAAGCCACGGCTCCCCCTTCGTGAATGCCGCAACCGCTGCCGTGATGGCAAATGCGTTTGGCTCCGCCACCTCGTCTGTATTTAATGCGCGCCATACTTTGTGACGCAAAAATTTATTTGGCACCATCACTGCCGCAGTCTGTAAGCCAGCCATATTAAAGCACTTGGTCGGTGCAATACAGGTGATGCTGATATCGGCGCAGTCATCCGATGCTGCCGCAAACGGCACGTATGATTTTCCCGGTGCTGTGATGTCGCAGTGTATCTCGTCTGAGATGACCGTCACATTGTACTTCTTGCAAAGTGCACCTATTTTCGCAAGCTCATCCTTTGTCCAGATGATACCGCACGGATTGTGAGGGTTGCAAAATATCATAAGCGAGGTCTGTGGATTGGAAAGGTCATGCTCCAACCTGTCATAGTCCACAAAATATCTGCCGTTTTCGTATCCAAGCGGGCTTTCCTGCACATTTACGCCGTTATTAAATATGGAATTAAAAAATATATTGTATACCGGCGTCATGATAAGCACATTCTCACCGGGTGTTGTGAGCTTTCGCACTGTAGATGATATGGCCGGTACGACCCCTGTGCAAAAAATCAGGCTGTCTCTTTCGATTTTAAGCCCATGGCGTCTGTCCCACCACGAAATATACGCATCATTCCACTCATCCGGAATGATGGAATAGCCAAACACTCCGTGAGAAACACGCTCTGATATTGCATCTATTATCTGGGGAGCTGTCTTAAAATCCATATCTGCTACCCACATCGGGAGCTCATTTTCTGCCACATCCCACTTTAGTGAGCCTGTATTTCTTCTGTCTACAACGGTGTCAAAATCATACATAGATTATTTTCCCTCACATATTATCTTAGTCTTTGATGGGTCAACTCTGTCCTTTTCGATAGTCAGTGTGCCAATCTCCTTTGCCCTTATCACTCCGCTTGTCGGATTTAAAACACTGTCCACCTTACTGCAAATCTCTGCATCTACCGAAGAATACTCAAATGCCAATGTAGTGTTTATGAGCTTACAGTTTTTCATAACGAGGTTGTCGATATAGCAAAGCCCCTGCAAGCTCTCGATCGTGCAGTTTATAAGTGTCAGATTCTTTGCGTTCCAGCCAAGGTATTCACCTGTAATAAATGAATCGTAGACTGTGACATTTTCCGTATTCCAGAAGGCATCCTTTGAGATAAGCTTTGAATCGTGCACCTCTACATTTCTTGAGCCGTCAAACGAATAGTTGCCGACCAGCTGGAAATTCTTCATGATAAGATTATTTGTATTCATGCCAAAATAATCTCCCTTTGCCGAGACATTCTCGATATCGACATGATCACAGCTCCAGAGGGTCTCCTGGGCATTTGGAAATGTCACATTTTTAAGCTTTAGGTTATTGCAGCGCCTGAAGTTCTTAGGTGCCTCAACTATTGAATCAGTGACAGAGATATTGTCAGTATACCAGACACCCGCACGCGCCATGTCAAACCATGTACAGTCCTTTACAGCTATGTCACTGCAGTACCATAGCGGATATTTCCATCTAAAAAAACAGCCTGTCAGGCTAATGCCATGGCTCTCCTTAAGAGGTGACTCCCCGTCATCAAAAATTGTGTCATATATATCCAGGTCGTTGCTTGCAAACAGGGCTCTTTCGCCTGTCAGAAACTCCTGATGGATTTGTTTTCTTTCGCTCATTATATATACTCCTTTTTCCCGGTAATTCTAAATAGTTATCTGCCATAAAATCAAATAACCGCCGAGCACATAATATATGCAGCCCGACAGTTATCATTATACCCCAAACCCTACTGAATTTATAGTATTTTATATAAGTTTAATATTACAAAATTAATATTATGCGCTTGATATTTACAGCTCAAGCCCGTCAAGTATGCTCTTAAGTGCATCAGCAGACTCCTTGAGCTTTAAAGCTTCCTCACCGTTTAACTCGATTGGGATATCGCTCTCCACTCCGTCTGCTCCAACGATTGCAGGCATTGAGAGAACCACACCGTCGATGCCGTACTGTCCGTGCATCATGTGTGAAACAGGAAGAATAGACTTCTCATCACGCATGATTACCTCGCAGATACGTCTGACCGACATAGCGATACCATAATATGTCGCATGCTTTCTGTTGATTATCTCGTAGGCACTGTTCTTTACGTTTGCAGCGATTTCCTCTGTATTCTCCTTATGCTTGTAGTGACCTCTCATCTCGCACATCTTGTGAAGCTCCACTCCGGAAACATTGGCTGATGACCATGCAACCACCTCACTGTCTCCGTGCTCACCTACTATAAATGCATGTACGCTTCGGCTATCCACCCCAAGGTGTTCTCCGAGCGCATACTTAAGTCTTGCACTGTCAAGCACGGTACCTGAACCGATGACACGCTCCTGCGGAAGTCCTGAAAGCTTCTGTGCCACCTGTGTTAAAATATCTACAGGGTTTGCAACGATAAGTAAGATTCCACCGAAGTTTCTCTTTGCAATCTCAGGAATGATGCTCTTGAAGATTGCAACATTTTTATTTACCAGATCAAGCCTTGTCTCGCCCGGTTTTTGGCCTGCACCTGCAGAAACAACAATGATAGCAGCATCTGCCACATCATCATAACCACCTGCATATATCTTCATAGGTCTGGCAAAAGGAATACCGTGGCTTATATCCATCGCCTCTCCCTCAGCCTTGTCCTTATCAGCGTCAATGAGAACTATCTCAGAAAAAAGACCGCTCTGCATAAGTGCAAAAACTGATGCCGAACCAACGAATCCACATCCGATCATGACAGCCTTTCTTGGGTTTGTCTTAACAACTGCGTTAGTTTTATTGCTCATGTACGTTCCTCTCTTTCTTAAACTATAATTCAAATAGTTGCTTTTTATTATAACTATTCATCCCAAACACAAATTCTCAATATCTGCTTTGTTATCAGTTGTTCTGAATAATTATCTTTTATTTATATTATACCCGCATTGTACATATAATCCGTTGTAAAAACAACAAATTACTTGATAAAATACAATCAATAGCCCATTGTTCCCATTTTTATACAACTTTAACGCAGATTTTCACATAAAAAGTGCAATACTAAAAAGCAAACCGGACCAATACAGCTGAATGAATTGTCATTTAGCATATTGATCCGGTTATATTAAAATGCTGTATCCGCTTATTTTGTGCTTGAATTTCTGTACTCAAGCGGTGTCATTCCATACAGCTTCTTGAACTGTCTGTTAAAATGCTCCACGTTCTGATATCCTGCCTCGATAGCGATATTCTCAACAGTTGTGATGCTGTTTCTCAGCAATGTACGTGCCTTCTTCATCTTGGCATTGGTGACCAGCTCTCCGAAAGTCTTGCCTGACTTCTCCTTTATGTACTTGGAGATATACGGCTCTGTCAGGTTGAACTGTGCAGCCATGTCTGCAAGAGATACTGTCTTGTAGTTGGCCTGGATGAAGTTGAGCATGGCAATATAGCGCTCATCCTTCACGTGACTGTCAGCCTTGGTGGCAAGGTAATGGTTTACCGCAACAACAAGCGCTCCGATTGATGCCTTGATGATATCCTCATCCACACCTGCGCCCCAGAACATACTGCCGTCAACTGTGATACCCACATATGCCATAGCCTTTGATGAAGATCCGTGTGAAAGCGCATGCTCCTCGTATACAGTGAGCTCAAAGCTGATGTCAAAATACTGCTTAATTATATTGCTGACTGCATCGAGACGGCCGTTTCCATTGGCATCTACCTTTCTGGTGCTGTCATTGTGTAAAATAACTGCCTCTGCGAAAATGCCGTTTACCTGCTTAAAGTGGCACTCCGGTATAGTGAAATATGGATGAAAATCCACATAATTGTCTGTAAAGATACTGTGTACCCACTCAGGTGAAAGCTCCTTGTGCTCCTCGTCCGATACCTGCTTGACCATGTATCCGACCTGCTCTCTCATCTGCTGTGGCACATTGATACCGAAGCTCTGCTTAAGGATATATGCCACTCCGCCCTTTCCTGACTGGCTGTTGATACGGATAACATCAGCCTCGTATGTCCTGCCGACATCCTTTGGATCTATAGGCAGATATGGAACCGTCCACTTATCAAGCTTCTTTTCCTCTCTCCATGCCATGCCCTTTGAGATTGCATCCTGATGTGAACCTGAAAAAGCAGAAAAAACAAGGTCTCCCGCATATGGCTGTCTCTCGCCTACCTTCATTCTGGTAAATGTCTCATACTTCTCCCTGATCTCAGGCAGATTTGAAAAATCAAGCTGTGGATCCACTCCGTGTGAGTAAAGATTCATGGCAAGTGTCACGATATCTACATTTCCTGTTCTCTCACCGTTTCCAAACAGCGTACCCTCTATCTCCTCAGCTCCTGCAAGCACACCAAGCTCTGATGTGGCAACACCGCAGCCTCTGTCATTATGAGGATGTAAGCAAAGCACTACTCCGTCTCTGTACTTGAGGTGCTTGTTGATATACTCTATCTGTGTGGCAAAAACATGTGGCATAGCATTCTCTACTGTGGTAGGGATATTGATGATGGCCTTATTATCAGCCTTTGGCTGCCATACATCAAGCACAGCGTTGCACACATCAACCGCATAATCCACCTCAGTGCCCGAAAAGCTCTCCGGTGAATACTGGAAACGGAAATTACCGTCAGTCTCTGCTGCAAGGTCTCTCAGTAAAATAGCTCCGTCAACTGCAAGCTGCTTTATCTCTTCCTTTGACTTCTTAAACACCTGCTCACGCTGTGCAACAGATGTGGAATTGTACAGATGTACAACTGCTCTCGGTGCTCCCTCAAGTGCCTTGAAGGTTTTCTTGATGATATGCTCTCTGGCCTGTGTCAGCACATGTATAGTGACATCATCAGGAATCATATCCCTCTCAATAAGAGCTCTCGTAAAATTGAACTCTGTCTCAGAAGCTGCCGGGAAACCTACCTCGATTTCCTTAAAGCCTATATCTACAAGCATCTTAAAGAAGTCAAGCTTCTCCTCAAGACTCATCGGCTCGATCAGAGCCTGGTTGCCATCACGTAAATCAACCGAACACCACAGTGGTGCTTTATCTATATAATCCTTCTTAACCCAGTCATAAGTACATTCAGGAGGCAGAAAATAACTGCGCTCGTATTTTTCATATCCTTTCATCTTAAAACCTCTTTTCGTTTGAACTGATATAATTGTAACACATAAGCGCAGTTATTGGAATGATTATATTTAATCACTTTGATTGATGTAATTTATTTTTTTATAAAAATATAATCAACTTTATTGATTTTGATTATTCTAATCAGATATTTAGGCTAAAATATCCGGCTAATCCTCTCTCTTATTACCCCAGAAAAACAATGCAACTGTTCCCGGACCTGTGTGGCTTCCTATAGTCGTACCGATATCATTTATCTCTACTTTTCCCTTCATCTTAGGGAAGGCAGCCTCTATCAGATCAGCTACGGCTTTAGCATCCTCATAGCATGCAGAATTTGATATATAGACCTTATCCGAATAATCGGCACCATCCTTGCAGAGTGCCTGCATCTTCACAAGCATCTCCTTTATTGCCTTCTTTTTGGTGCGGATTTTCTCACGCACAATAAGCTTTCCCTCATTGCTCACATTCATGAAAGGACAGATATTAAGCACATTTCCTACGAATCCCGCGGTCTTTGAGATACGGCCGCCCCTGATAAAAAATGTAAGGTCTGATGAGAAGAACCAGTGATTCACCTCAAGTCTGTGCTCCATGGTCCAATCAGCCAGTGTATCAATATCCATGCCGCTATCCCTAAGGTCAGCGAGCTTATCCATCAAAAGACCAAAGCCTGACGATGCTGCCAGCGAATCAATCACATATATCTTTCTGTCAGGGTATTCCTCCTCGAGAGCCTCCTTTGCAAGCCTTGCCGAGTTGACTGTACCTGATATACCGGAGCTTAGTGTACAGTGAAGCACATCATATCCCTCATCCAGAAACTGCCTGAAGTACTCCATGTACTCCTCCTGATTGATCTGCGAGGTCTTTGTCATGGCACCTGCCTCCATTGCCTTGTAGAAATCCGGCAGTGGCATGGACTGTCCTAAATCATCCATATACTCTTTACCGTCAAGCTCATAGTGAAAGCATGCGTACCTAATATTTCTCTCGAGCATATGCTCCCTGGTAAGATCTGCTGTTGAACAGCAGCTGATAACATAATTTGACATATTATTTTCCTTTACCTTTTGACCTTTTATCATCATATGTAGTCAGATACATATGGTATCTCATGATATAAAATATCGTCAAGCTTTGCAACAGCATCATACGTAGTCTGTATTTTGCCCATCTGCAAAAGCTTCTCAGCACTCTTGTAGCCTAAAAGCAGTGTGGTAAATGTGCCAATAGACATGCTTAGGTGATACTGTGGCTTTTTGTCTGTGAGAGCACAGTGCCCTTTCTCAAAATCAATGACAAATGTGCCATTGTTCCACGGAAGAAGCTCATCCTCTATCTTGAAGCTAAAGCAGCCGCCCGGTCCATCCGGGTCACAGTTATACTGTGATATAAACTGCGACACGTCGATGATTCTGCCCATGGCGTATGGTCTTATTGTCTCCTTTATATCACTGTCATCGAGCTCAAAAGCGATGGGCTCGCTGTAATAGTTGTTGCCTCTGACCTCATCAATCATGGAATCATGCGCATGAATGTACTCCCACAGGCCAAGCTGCGCCTCACGGTTTAAGTAGATGAGTTCCTTGATGTGCATGACATCGGAGCTGATAAGATACACCATATAGCCACACGGTTCATCATCCTCGTTATAGTAGATGGCGACCATCGTATCGTCCTCATCCCAGCGGAAGTACTCCTCCCAAGCCAGATTGTTTCTGTACAGACAGCCGTGAGTCTTCGCGGCAAAGTGAGTATGAAGCTTCTTAAACTGCTCGTCATCCCACTGCACACGGCGCACATAGCCCGGCTCCTTAAGCTTTGTAGGAATCTGTCTGTCCTTTATCACATATGTCATCTTGTTTGAGATAATCTCCCAGCCAAGCCCTCTGTAAAGAGGTATGGAGTATGGATACAAAAGGGCAAACGACTTGTTGCTATCGCGCATCCTCGTAAGACTCTTTCTCATAAGCTTTTTCATGATACCATGGCCTGTGTACTCAGGATACGTGCACACACTTGTGACAAAGCCTACCTCGTAGCGCTCACCATATATATTCATATCGAGCGGATATACAGCAAACTGAGCCACAAGCTCCTCTTTTTTGTCTATGATATTGAAGCAGCCAAGCACATCAGCTCTCTCAAGCACCGGAAACTTCGACTGCTTGATTTCATCATCCTTCCAACCGGTCTCGGCAAGATCTGCCTCTGTTACCTGAAAAGCATAACGAAGCAGTGCATTGTATTCCTCCGCATCGTCCTTTGTCAGTACTCTTATCTTAAATTCATCTGATTTAAAAGAATGCATAGTGTCCTTTCTCACCTGTCTTTACTGTATACATCAGATCATCCGCCTTCTTAATGAGCTCAGTAATCTGCTCTCACTGGTAACATTTCTCTCATATGAAATACCAATGGAACAGGTGATATTCTTCTCCTCATTAAACTCTACTTCATGATTCAGTATTTCTTTATCTGCCTGCTGAAGCCATCTGCATCTGCAATCCTCGCATAGATATCCTTTGCAATATTCTCAAGCTCGTATCTGGCACATGACTCAATGACTATGATGAACTCATCACCGCCATATCTGCTCACAAAGCCTCTGTCCTTTGCCACTTCCCTGAATATAAAGGCCATCTCCTTAAGTATCAGATCTCCTACATCATGACCATACGTATCATTATAATGCTTGAAGTTGTCCAGGTCAATAAACATAAGCCCCACATCCATACCACCGGATGTCACACTTATACGCTTCTCAAGCTTTTCAATCTCCTGATACATGCCTGCTCTGTTGTATATGCCTGTCAGCATATCGGTAACTGCGGCCTGCTTGAGTCTCCTGTTCATCTCATTTGCCTTCTCATTGGCCTCAATACGGGCAATGGAATACTCAAGCTCTCTGAATAATAGCTTGAAAATGCTCAAATCATCCTCGTTGAGCATGTATCGCTCTATGGAGCCATGCCAGTTATCCTTCATGCGCACATATGCTATGAGAACACTTGAAAGCGCATCATTCTTGATAAAAGGCACCGCAGCAAATGAACATACATCATCCGCGCCGAAGTACGAGATGATATTCTCATGCTCGTAGAAGCCTTCTCCAATCTTTGATGTGGCAAAACCCTCCGGATATTCTATCATGATATCACATATGCCCTTTATAACCTCATCTGTCATATCACATTCTGTATCATTATAAAGTACCTGCGGCTCCTTAGCGTGCAAATCTATAATCAGCGCACAGTCCAGACTGAAATGATTTATGAAATTGCTCATGGCATTTTCAATCATAGTCTCCTTCTTCTGGTCATTTACATCGACAATAGTCTGCCATATGGAAATAAACTCAATCTGGCGCTTTGAGCTCTGATAGTCCTTAGCAAGTCCCTGCTGCTTTACAAGCAGATCAATCTGTCTTTCATTGATAAAGCCTTCACTCAGTGACTCTAAGTTGATATTTTTTAACATTTCAAGCGGAGCTGCTTCTGCTATTTCATGCATTCTTTTATTGTGTGCATCTAAAAGTATTCTCTCATGCTCTATAAGCTCATTTTTGCCGAGCTGTTCAAACAGCTTAATCCTGCTTTTCCTGTATATCGAATATGCAAAAAACTCATTGCCCTCCGCATTAACGAGGTATCTCTCTGCATCCTCAAACCGTAAAAAGGCTTCTTCCTTTTTATCATCGTGCCACAAGAGCATAGCCGATGCAAATGAGTACAGAAACATCTCATCATCGCATCTGGAATAGTCATGAACAGCCTCTGTTCTTGTGCTGTCAATTACCCTGTATATGACGTAATTGAGAAACTGCTTGCAGCTGAGCAGATAGCGCTCACAGCTGAATCTGTCACCTGAAAATATAGATGCAAGTGCAAGAAGCGCATATACCTTACTCGTGTTGCACACTCTTAAGCTGTTTAGATGAAGCTTTATAATAGTCTTCATGGCAATTAAAAGTGCCTGGACAGCCTCCTTATAATTGCCCTGCATAATATAGTTAAGAGACTTGTTATAATACACCTCAGCTATATCCTCCGGCATCTTCAGATAATATAACATATTTATTGCAGTATTATAATAATCGTCAACAAGCTCATTTTTACCCATGGCACTCAGATTGTAGCCTATAGACGTAAGTACTCTCGCAACATATATATTGCCGTGTTCCTTCATGAACTCGTATGTACGGATAACATATAAAAATGCTATCTCATTGAGACCGTTTGTGCTGGCAAGCATGATAGTCTTCTGATATGCATCATACACAAGCTGCTCATTTCCTATCTTCTTTGCAAGCTCAAGTCCCTTTGTAAAATGCTTTAGCAATGATTCATCATAAAATGACTGTTTCACCACATCCCGGCTATTGTCATATGCGTAAATATATATATGCGCAAGATGATTTCTGTATCCGTGCTTTATAATCTTTTCTATAAATTCATCACTGACAGGTATATCCTGCACACAGAAAAATATATTGTACCAGCCCGACATCTTTATCATAACGGACAAAAGCTCGGACTTGAATTCGAGCAATTCATCATCCGCCAAAAGTGCATAGTCATAGGCTTTCTTTGCACAGCCCTCAGCCTTCTCGAGCTTGCCCTGATACATATAGCAGGTGCCCTTCATAAAATAATACAAAGAAAAATAATGCTCACTGTCATTTTCCGGTATCAGTGCCTTGTACTCATTCGTAAGCTCAATCGCTTTGGACATCTCTCCAAGTAAAACAGATGTCCTTGCATAGATAAAATAAAAACGTCTCAGACTCTTTTCATCAATCCATGCATCCTCAAACTTAATCTTGTGCTCTATGATACGACAGCCTCTCTTTGCCTGCTCATAATCCAGAAACTCCATAATATTTGATGCTTCCTGGATACTCTGCTCAAAGTTTGTAGTGATATACAGCTCGTCATCACTTGTGTCTCTTATATGATTCTTCTGTTGTCCGGCACTGCCTATATAGTATATGGCACTCCTGTCCTCAAGAGACTCGACTATACGATCCCACACCTCAACAGTACTGTCAGTACCCTTGACCTGGACATTAACACCTAACACAATACCGATATTGGTGCACGGATTGTCAATCAGATACTTGATGGTCTCAATAGAACTCTTTGACGCCATCTGGAATCTGTTTATCACAATCATCAATGGCCTCACTTCTGAAAGCCTCTTAAGCATGTCAACTATGGCCTTAGTCATGCGTCTCTGCTCGTATGCTACCTCATTTAACAGCACTGTCTCCTCTCTGAAACACTCACCGGTCTCATAATAGCTGTTTAACACCTGTCTGTGCAGGTAGTACACACCGCACTCCCTTTGGAAATCATCAAAGCTTCCGCCTATAAAGCGCCTGTGCATATTGCATATGATGTCTAAAAATGGCTCATAAGCTCCGACTAAAGTGTTGTAAGAGAACTCACTGTATGCAAAAAAGACGTTATCCTCATTGCTTTGATAACGTCTTATAACCTCAAGATTTTCAATCGAAAAATCATTGCTATAATTCGCCATTACGATATTTCGAGTCTCTTTTCCTATGCGATTGTAAATCTGTTCAATTACCCCGCTATAATACTTTTCTATCATCTGATAACCCCATCACGTTCTAAATCTGACACAGGATAAATCTTTCCATGTAGTTAAATTTCCGAAATAATCCTTAAAGTAAGAATAGCCCAAAATTCCTAAAAAGTCAATCTTTTGACTCAATAATAATAAATTCTCCTCTATGAATATCAATCACTGCATAGTCATCGACTATTTCATTGGATATGCCAAGCGATGTAAATCTGTCAAATGAATAATCAGTAACAGGATACTTAAAGCCTTTAAGGCTCACCTCATTGTCGTCTGTCAAAGCTATAAGAGAGACAAACCTGCCATACTGGGCTGATTTTTCAATGGTTACGGGCTTATCTGCCATCCTTATACGATTGTTTGTATCAATAATGCTGATGTCAGCTTTACTTTCCAGTCCTATTCCCAAAAGCGAGATATTCCCAAGCACATGATCTATTCTGCTGCCGGTTGCTCCAAGCAACACTATGCTTCGTGCACCCTCGCTTATTGCCAGTCTTATAGCATACTCTGTATCAGTATCATCCTTTATGGGATTGAGCCTGTGTATCTCGGTCTGTCCCTTTCTCTCAAAATACTCTAAGGCCTTTGTTGTGGCTGAATCGAAATCACCTACAATTATATCAGGCGTGACACCGTTTTCGTACAGGAAATCCATTCCGCTGTCAGCCGCAATTATGGCATCTATTCCATCAGTCTTTATCTCATTTAAGCCGAATTCCTTATCTATTTTTCCACCACATACAATCAAATACCTCATTTTATCCACCTTCTTATAAATAACATATCCACATTTGCTACAGCCCCGGAAGCATTTTTGTTTTAACCTGCATCTGTTACATCATGATATTCAGAAAACCCTTTACATTTTCTTCTATATCTCCGCTAAACACCGCACTTCCCGCAACAATGATATTGGCTCCTGCCGCAAGCAGTGTCTCCACGTTCTCAAGATTAACACCACCGTCCACCTCGATATCAGCCTTATTTGCGGTTTTCTCAAGAAGCGCCTTTAAGTCGCGCACCTTGTCTACAGTGTACGGAATAAGCTTTTGTCCTCCAAAGCCCGGATTTACAGTCATGATAAGCACCATGTCCACCTTTGGAAGCACATACTCTATGGCTGAGAGCGGAGTAGCCGGATTTAATGCTACACCTGCCAGTATGCCTTTTTCCTTTATTGCCTCGATTGTCCTGTCAAGATGCTTACATGCCTCCGCATGGACTGTGATGATATCTGCTCCTGCTGTCGCAAAATCATCTATATATCTGACCGGCTCATCTATCATCAGATGCACATCAAACATACGCTCTGTGCACTTTCTGATTGTCTTTATGACCGGCAGTCCTATTGATATGCTTGGAACGAAGCTGCCGTCCATAACATCTATATGCACATACTGTGCTCCGGCCTCATCAAGCTGCTTAAGCTGCTCTCCGAGTATTGAATAATCCGCTGATAAAATTGATGGTGATAAACAGTTCATGTCTTCCTCCGTTTGATTATGCTTTAAATTAATACTTTTGTCTGTTTTTAAGCTCCTCATATAAAAGCTTATAATTATCATACCGCACCTGCGATATTTTCCCATCTGAAAGAGCTTCCTTCACGCCGCAGTCCGGCTCATTTATATGACTGCAGCCCTGAAACCTGCAATACGGCTCATATTCTACAAACTCCGGATAACATGTCCACAGATCTTCCTTTTCAAAGCCCGGCACATCCATCGAGCTGAAGCCGGGTGTATCCATGATATACGTGCCATCCTTTATAGGGATAATCTCAGAATGTCTGGTCGTATGCTTTCCGCGCTCTATTTTCTCACTTATATGTCCGGTCTCCATCTGCACATCATCCTGCAGACAGTTGATGATAGATGACTTGCCAACTCCCGATGGACCTGCAACCGTGGTTGTCCTTCCCTCTAAAATGTGCTTTATCTCATCTATGCCCTCACCTGTTTTCGTGCTGGTAAAAAGCACTCTATAGCCTGCCGGCTCGTATATGCTTTTAAGCTCCTGCTGCTCTTTAGGTGTGATTAAGTCCTTTTTGTTAAAGCATATGGTAACCGGGACATGCTGGTACTCCATCATACACAAAAACCTATCAAGCAGGTTGAAATTGGGATCCGGCTTTGCGGATGCAAAAATAACCAGGGCCATGTCTATATTGGACACAGCCGGCCTGATAAGTTCGTTTTTCCGTGGCAGTATACGCTCGACATTGCCTATGTGCTTTTCATCATCGAGGACTGCTATGTCGACGATATCGCCAACCAGCGGCTTTATCTTTTGTTTTCTGAAGGTGCCTTTTGCTTTGCACTCGTAGAGAGTGCCGCCTGTGGCAGTTTCTTTTGCTTCTTTGGTTTCTTCTACGTAGACATAGTAGAAGCCGGCAATTCCTTTAATAATTTTTCCTGTCATGGTTTTCCTTGTATTGCTTTTGTATTTGCAGGAGTCACGCTTTCGGTGGGGTGCATGCCGCGCTTTGAGGTTATGTGGGTGGCGGGGGCAGGCATATATTCCTCTTAAAAAATATGAAGCAAACCCCGGACTCTCCTACGGACAGGCTATGGCTTGCTCTGCCTTGTTCTTTCCTCGGTAGGTTTATGGCACCCCGGGGCATTTCATATTTTTTCCTCGGAACACATGCCTGCCCCGCTTCCTTAGTTTCTCTCCGCGAGTTCAGGTTTTCGTCCGCGGGTTGGTGTGGTAGTGGGGTGCGGATTGCACCACTTCGTGGGTGCTATCCGGTGGCTACAATAAGGACATGTATTGGGTTGCTGCTTTGTGCGCTATATGTGTATTGTGTGTATTTACAAATACGATGGCGATACGGAAAACTTGACGTAGCTGCGCTACGGCTCGTTTTCCTCGTGCTGCCCCAAGCTATGGCAATATCTACCTCTTTTTTGCTATTCCGGTTTATAATAATTATTTAACTTCTCTTATGCTTATGGCACGCTATACGTTACTGGATCAAGTGTGACAGTTGCAGGATTTCCTGCTTCATCTGTTTCCCCTGTCTGAACTGTCCAAGTAACCACAATACTTCCTGTAGCTTCTTTCATTGTTCCGGAAACTGTAAATGATGACGTATTTTCATATGAACCCTTGTCGTATACAGTTCCACTTTTACCTACAAGCTTATACTCTGCTTTTACTACAGTTCCCTCTCCACTATAACTAATTCCTTTACTTACGTTAGTCGATATCTCCTGCTTTCCCTTACTGAGTGTAAGTGTAATTGTGGTGCCTGCGGCTACGGTTTCGCCGGATTTGGTCTGGCTGATTACGCTGCCGGCTGGTACTGTGTCGCTGTACTGAGAGTCAGCATAGGTGTACTTGAGCCCTGCTCCTGCGAGGGCGCTTTCTGCATGTGACTGTGAGGCGCCTACTACGTTTGGCACGGTGATTGGCTTCTGGCCCGGTGAAAGGGTGACTGTTACTGTGCTGCCCTTTGCGGCCTGTTTCTTTGCTGATGGTGACTGTGCTGTTACTACATCTGCTGCTACACTGTCATTGTAATCTCCATACTCGAAGGTGACACTAAAGCCGGCTGACTCGAGTGTGCTCTTTGCCGAGCTCTTGGTCTTTCCGATTACACTTGGTATCTTGACCATCTCTGATGTACTATCACCTTTTCCTGCGATAACTACATTAATCTGTGAACCACGCTTTACTGTATCTCCGGCCTTAACATCCTGCTCAAGGATTGTGCCGTCCTTTTCATCTGACTGCTTTGTCTCAAATGCAAATACTGTGAGGTCAAGCTTTAAGCGGTCTACTGCCTTCTGAGCATCCTCCACTGACATGCGTCTGATGTCAATCATCTGGCCCTCTGTCTCAGTCTGTGTCTCTGACTCTGATTCAGACTCGGTCTGTGTCTGTGACTCTGTCTGCTGTGACTCTGAGTTCTTTTTGCCGCCAAACTTAAACACTCCTGCCACTGAAAGTGCAAGATATATGATAACTATTACAATGATTACGGCTGTTACTATACCCATGATTGTGATTGCTTTTATCCAATCTTTGGATTTAAAAGCTTTGCCGTCACATCATCGTCATCGTCTTCGTCATCATCATCGTCGTCTAAGAGTGACTCATCATATTCATCATCATCGTCTTCATCGTCAGCATACTCATCACCATTATCTGCATCGGTGGCATCATCGTTTAAGTCCTCTGCGACACCTCTGCCCTCTTTTATCTTGTCAAGCTCCTCCGGGCTTATAACCTTGGTCTTGCCACCGTCAACGAGTGGTGCTATTGTGACGAAATCCTCATCAGGATGTGCAAGAGAGCGCCTTATGTCTGTGAGAAGCTCCTCAATAGTCTGGTATCTGCGGTCCGGTGTCTTTTGTGTACACTTTAAGATGATTTTCTCAAAGCTGATTGGCAGATCCGGTGCGTAGATGCTTGGTCTTGCAATCTCCTCCTGTAAGTGCTGCAGTGCAACTGCCACTGTGGTATCACCGTCAAACGGCACACGGCCTGTAACCATCTCAAACATTACGATTCCCAGTGAGTAAATATCACTTCTGCCATCTACAAAGCCGTTTCTTGCCTGCTCCGGAGATGCATAGTGTACTGAGCCCATCACATCTGAGCTTATTGTATTTGAAGATGTAGCCTTTGCAATTCCAAAATCTGTCACCTTTACCTTGCCATCTGTAGAAATAATGATATTCTGCGGCTTGATATCACGGTGGATGATATTTTTATTGTGAGCGGCCTCTATGCCCCTTGCCACCTGGATTGCAATGCTTGCAGACTCCTTGAATGACAGCTGTCCCTTTTTCTCGATATAAGTCTTAAGTGTGATGCCCTCGACATACTCCATGACAATGTAGTACAGACCATTCTCGCTGCCTACATCATAGATATTTACGATATTCGGATGCTCAAGTCCTGCTGCTGACTGTGCCTCAGCACGGAACTTGGTCACAAATGAACTATCCTCCGAAAACTCCTGCTTTAAAACCTTTATAGCTACAAAACGGCTCAGTATATGGTCTTTTGCCTTGTATACATCGGACATGCCGCCTGCGCCAACCTTGCTTAGGATCTCATATCGATCCGATAAAAAACTTCCTATCTCTAACATCTGTTATTACCTCGTCTTAAAATGGTTTAATAATCATTACAGTGATATTATCGCGGCCACCGTTTGCATTGGCCATGGCGACAAGCTGTGACGCTGCTGTCTCGATATTATCATTTTGCCTAATAGTATCGCATATTTCTTCATCTCTCACCATATTGGTAAGTCCGTCTGTACACAGAAGAATCCTGTCATCCTCACATAGCTCGACCTCAAAGAAATCTGCCTCCACATGATCTGCTGCCCCGACAGCTCTCGTGATGATATTCTTGTCCGGATGAACTCTCGCCTCGTCGGCATTTATCTCCCCCATCCTGACCATCTCATCAACCAGTGAATGATCCCTGGTAATCTGTCTGATCTGCTCTGTGCCACCTACAATATAAAGCCTGCTGTCACCTATATTGGCCACAAAAAGCTTGTTTCCTATAATAGTTCCTATGACTAAGGTGGTACCCATTCCACGCTTAGCTTCATCCCCACGAGACTCAGCCACCAAAAGCTCATTTGCCTTGTTGATAGCCTCTTTGATGATGGATACCGGTTCATCCCCGGCATTTCTCGATACCGATGCAACCACACGCTCTATAGTGTATCTGGAAGCATAGTCACCGGCTTTGTGTCCTCCCATTCCATCTGCTACGATGAAAAGATTCGGAAGATTTCCTACTGCAGTGTCAGACGAGAAATAAAAATCCTGATTCATCTCACGAATAGCACCTGCATCCGTAATGGAAAACGTCTTCATCTAGTTTATTCCTCTCTCTTTATCTATATGCTTCTTGCGAAGCTGTCCACAGGCACCGTCTATATCTCTGCCCATTTCCCTTCTAATAGTAACATTAATTCCGTTTTTTTCAAGCCTATTTTTAAAAGCCTCTATAACACCCTTGTTGGACTGCACGTAGTCGCGCTCCTTTATCGGGTTTACCGGAATCAGATTTATATGGCAGTTCATGCCATGTACGAGTGCCGAAAGCTCTGCGGCATCCTCGGCTGTATCGTTCACTCCGCCTACCAGGCTATACTCAAAGGTGACTCTGCGGCCGGTCTGTGCAAAATAATATTTGCATGCATCGACCACATCATGTATATCATAGCTGTTTGCAACCGGCATGAGAGCTTTTCTCTTTTCCTGGTTGGAGGCATGCAGTGAAAGCGCCAGCGTGATAGAAAGCTTTTCATCTGCAAGCTGTCTCATGCGCGGTACGAGACCACATGTGGAAACTGTCAGATTGCGCTGACTGATATTGATTCCGTTTTCATCAGTGAGAAGCTCTATAAAGCGCAGCAGATTGTCGTAATTGTCAAGCGGCTCGCCTGTGCCCATGACAACTACATTTGAGATGCGCTCTCCTATGTCCTTGCCTATCTGATAAATCTGGTCAATCATCTCAGACGGCCTAAGCCCCCTGACGAGACCGTCAAGAGTGGATGCACAGAATCTGCACCCCATCCTGCAGCCAACCTGCGAAGATATGCATACAGAGTTTCCATGCTTGTACTTCATAAGCACACTCTCTATGACATTGCCATCGTCGAGTGCAAAGAGATATTTTCTCGTGCCATCGAGCTTTGACACCTGCACCTCCTCTTTTTTTAGCGAGATAAGTATTGCATTGTCCTTTAATACCTGTATGAACTTTTTTGAAATATTGGTCATCTCATCAAAGCTTTCCACATGCTTCACATGAATCCACTCATATATCTGCTTCGCACGGAATTTCTTTTCTCCGAGCGATATGATAAACTCTGTGAGCTCGTCCATATTCATTGATTTGATGTCAGTTAGTTGTTCTTTTATCTGTTCCATATCGTTTTTATTAAATCTGCATTTAACTATTATTTTATAATTTTGTTTTGCTTATTGTTTATTACTTCACTAATTATATCCTGAAATCTGGATTCGTAATTAAAATTCATCATTCAAATCTGCATAAACAAATTCTTCTAATTCGAACCAATTTATATTTATTAATTCATGATTTATTTTAATATCATAATTTGCTTTTTATGAATCTTGCAATAAAGAATCCGTCACTTCCATGCTCACCGGGCAGTATCTGTTTCATTCCGGTGCCTTCCGCAAAGCTCTTATCCAGCTCAAACTCCGGATGCTTTTCAATAAACCACCTCACATTGTCCTCATTCTCAGCCTCATCTATCGTACATGTACTGTACACGAGCACTCCGTTTGTCTTCACGTATGTATGCACGGTATCAAGTATCTGTCTTTGAAGAGCGGCAAGCTCATCTACAGACTCCGGTGTCATCTTGTAGCGGATGTCCTTCTTTCTTCCGAGCACTCCAAGCCCTGAGCACGGCAGATCACAGATGAGTATATCTGCCTTTCCCGCAGAATCAGCATCAGGCACTGTGGCATCCCACACCTCTGCCGACATATTGTTAAGGCCATGCCTTTCTATATTTTCCTCAATCATATCGACCTTGTTATCGGTCAGGTCACGCGCGAGCACATGGCCACTTCCCTGTAAAAGCTCAGCTATATGGGTGCTCTTGCCACCCGGTGCTGCGCATACATCTATCACATAGTCGCCCTTCTTTGGAGCAGCCGTCTGTGCAACAAGCATTGAGCTTATATCCTGCACATAGAAAAGTCCGTCTCTGAAGCTCTGTAAGCCATTCAAATAATCAAATCCAGATATAACAAATGCATAATTAAGTTCATCAACGGCTGTGACCGTCACACCCTCTGCCTCAAGCTTTGCACGAAGCTCATCCGGAGTACACCTGGTCAGGTTTGTCCTGATGCTTATTGTGCTCTTATTGTGAAAGGCCTTGAAAATCTCCTCTGCCTTCTTCTCTCCGTATGCTGATACAAATCTGTCCACTATCCACTGTGGCATGGAGTATCGGATGCTTAAGGTATCAAACTGTACTAAGTCTATATTTCTTGCAATATTTCTGAGTACACCGTTTACAAAGCCCGAAAGCTGTGCAAACTTATGCCTCTTTGCAAGCTTCACCGCCTCATTGCATACAGCTGAATCCGGCACCGCGTCCATGTACTTTATCTGGTAGACGCTCATGCGAAGAAGGTTTCTGATGAAGGGCTTCATCTTCCTTACCTTTGTCTTTGAGAAAGAGTCTATGATGTAGTCGAGCTGCAGCATATACTCGATAGTGCCGTCAACAAGCCTCGTCATAAATGCTCTGTCCTGCTTTGACAGATACTGATACTTGTCAAGCACACTACGAAGCACAATATGTGAAAATGCTCCACGCTCATTAATCTCAATAAGCATCTCAAGGGCAAGCTCACGCGTATCTACAGAGTGTGCCGGTATATTATTTTTACTGTGATTATTTTTATTCTTATTATTTATATTCTTATTCGATGTCATATAGTTTAATCTAATTGTAACTATCAAGAATCCCTGAAATCAAAAAGCTGATAAGTCATGCTTACATATAAACAACAGTTTTTCGGTTCATATGATGCCCTTAAGTAGTTACATCTACATTTAATTTTTCCAGTTATTTATCCAATTTAAACTGTCTTACCTAACTGCCCTACTTCTGCTTCAACCAAAGAAGCTACAACAGTATCAGTCGTCCCGTCTGCGTCCGTTTGTGATAAGTATTATACGAAGGAGCTGTAAAATAGCAGCCGCCGCACTGGCTACATAGGTAAGTGCCGCTGATTTGAGCACCCTTCTTGTGTACTTAAGCTCATCATCTGCAAGTATGCCCTGTGTGCGAAGCATGACAAGCGCACGCCTTGAAGCATCAAACTCTACCGGCAATGTCACAAGCTGGAAAAGCACTGCTGCCGAAAACAGCAATATGCCTATATCAATAATAAGCCCTGATGAGCGTGTGTTAAAGAGCAGGCCGATAAGTATGACCGGCCATGCAAGCATGGAGCCAAAATTGGCTATAGGCACAAGTGCACTCCTGATTGAAAGAGGCGCATAGTTTTTCGCATGCTGTATAGCGTGTCCACACTCATGGGCTGCTACGCCAAGTGCTGCGACTGATGTGGCATTGTACACAGGATCAGATAAATTCACTGTTTTGGTGCGCGGATCATAGTGGTCCGTCAGACTGCCGGACACATGACGCACCTGCACATCATATATGCCTGCCGCCTGAAGCACTCTCTGAGCTACCTGTACGCCATTCATGCCTGACATGCTTCTTAGCTGCGAGTATTTATTAAATGTACCTTTAACTCTTGCCGATGCAATCATACATATCACTGCACCTATCACAACGAGTATATATGTCGGATCCCAGTAATAATATCCCATGTATCATCTCTCCTTGCTGCTTATTATAATGCGTGTAGTAGTTTGTCAATAGTTACTTATAATGAATAACTATAATGTGAAGAACGAGCCCTCTTCCACATGACAGCCTCTCAAAAACGAGCCTGTATCCATGCGCTTCTTGCCCTGGAGCTGTACCTCTACTAAAGATAATGCTCCTTTTCCTGTCTGTACATACATATCATTTTTTCCGATATGATAAATACAGCCCGGCTCATAATCATCGCTGCCGTCAATCACCTTTGCACTCCACACCTTAAATGTCTTACCGTTTAGGTGGGTGTATGCGCTCGGCCATGGATTAAGCCCCCTTACAAGCCTCTCAATCTCAACAGCCGGCTTTGTCCAGTCGATAAAGCCAAGCTCCTTACTGATCATTGATGTATGTGTGGCCTCCTCGCTGTTTTGAGGAGTATACTCTGCAGTGCCATCCTCTATCATCTTCATGGTCTCCACACACAGCTTTGCTCCCTCTGCTGAGAGCTTATCAAACAGGCTGCCACCGGTCTCATCAGGTGCGAGTCTGACTGTACTCTTTGCAATCATATCGCCGGTATCGACGCCCTCATCCATCCTCATGGTAGTGACACCTGTAAACTCGTCACCGTTAATCACAGCCCACTGGATAGGAGCCGCACCTCTGTACTTTGGCAGAAGTGAAGCATGCACATTGATACAGCCGTATCGAGGCATATCAAGAATACTCTTTGACAGAATCTGTCCAAAAGCAACCACAATTATTATATCTGCATTAAACTTTCTGAGATACTCTATATTAGCAGTCTCTCTTATTTTAACCGGCTGGAATACCTCAATACCGTGCGAAAGCGCACACTCCTTGACCGGTGTATACTGCATTGCCTTGCCACGGCCCTTTGGCTTGTCGGGCTGTGTGACAACCAGTGCCACCTCATGCCCTGCCTCTATAATTGCCTCAAGTGTTCCCACCGAAAAGTCCGGTGTTCCCATGAAAATTACTCTCATCTTACTGCCTCCCAGATATTTTCCAAGCTCAGATAACAAATGTCATCCTAATGATTACTCCTGTGTATCCTCATATGTCACATCGTGAAGTGCGCCCTCAACCTTCTCCACATAGAGATGTCCGTCGAGATGGTCAAGCTCGTGGCAGATACATCTGGCCAAAAGCTCCTCTCCCTCTATCTCATACTCATTCATATCCTCGCCCATGAAGCGAGCCTTTACATAATTCGGGCGGGTCACCTGTCCGGCCTTTCCCGGTACTGAAAGACAGCCCTCATCGCCGGTCTGCTCTCCGTCAGACTCGATAATTTCAGGATTAATCATCACGATTGGACCCTCGCCCACATCGATAACAACGATCCTCTTTAATATGCCAACCTGTGGTGCGGCAAGTCCTACACCATTGGCCTCATACATAGTCTCAAGCATATCATCAATAAGTGTTATTATCTTTGGAGTCACCTCCGTAACCTCTCTGCAGACCTTGCCAAGTACAGGGTCTCCCTCCAATCTAATAGTTCTAAGTGCCATAATTGCCTCCTTCTATATCTATCAAAATCCACTCATCGGATTGAAATCAAATGAGATATTAGCATGTTTCATTGCCGTATCAGCTTTCACCACCTGCTCTATGCCATCCTTTATGGAAATGAGCGCCGCATAGTCAGATGTCTTCATGTAAATCACCTTGCGGTATATGTCATTTACCTTGGCGATGGTCGCATCCGCAGGACCGATGAGCTGAATCAGATGCCTATCATCCGGGCTTTGATTTTCATCTGTATGCGATATCATCTGCGATGCTATATCGTACACTTGCTGTGCCATGCTGCCGCACTCACTCTCATCAGGTGATGTGACGTGGACTAAAAGCATATTCCATACAGGTGGATAGTTCATAAGCCTCCTGTACTCTATCTCCTTATCGTAAAAAGCCTCATAATCCTGCTCTTTAGCAGTCCGGATGGCATAGTGGTCAGGGTCGTAGGTCTGGATAACCACATTGCCGGGCAGCTTTCCTCTGCCGGCGCGCCCTGCCGCCTGTGTCAGCAGAGCAAAGGTGCGCTCCGCCGCATGAAAATCATTCACATGCAGTGACATATCCGCCGCCAGCACACCAACCAGCGTGACATTTGAAAAATCATGTCCCTTTACAATCATCTGCGTACCGATAAGTATATCGGCCTCATGATTGGAAAATGCCTGCAGAATCTTCTCATACGCATCCTTCGCCCTCGTGGTGTCATAATCCATGCGCAGTATACGCGCCTGTGGAAAACGCTTTGCCACCATCGCTTCTATCTTCTGTGTGCCGGCCTTAAAGCCGCTAATGTACTTCGAGCCACAGCTTGGGCACACCTTCGGCACCGGCTGTCTGTAGCCGCAGTAGTGACAGACCATCACTCCGCCGCTATGTTCACTGAGTGATACATCGCAATGAGGACATTTTACCACAAAACCGCACGCTCTGCACGACATAAATGCCGATTTACCCCTTCTATTTAAAAAAAGCATGGTCTGCTGGCCATTTAGAAGCCGCTCCTCCATAAGTTCCTGAAGCCTGGTGGAAAGAATCGAGCGGTTTCCCTCACGAAGCTCCTGCCTCAAATCGACAACCTCACACTTTGGAAGAGGTCTGTCATCCACACGCTTATCCAGCTCCAAAAGCCTGTAAACGCCTGTCTTCGCCTTGTAATAGCTATCCACCGACGGTGTTGCAGAGCCAAGTACCACAATAGCATCGGACATGCGCGCGTACTCTATCGCCACCTCCCTGGCATGATAGCGCGGCACCGACTCGCTCTTGTATGAATTCTCGTGCTCTTCATCTATTATGATAAGTCCTAAATTTGAAAAAGGTGTGAACAGCGCCGACCGCGGGCCAATCATGATGTCAATATCACCATTCTTAGCTCTCTCAAACTGGTCATAACGCTCACCATTTGAAAGTCTTGAATTGATTATCGAAACCCTGTTCCCAAATCTGGCAAAAAAACGCATTACGGTCTGGTAAGTGAGGGCAATCTCGGGAATCAGCACAATCGCCTGACGCCCGGACTGTATACAGTGTGCGATAAGCTCCATGTACACCTCTGTCTTGCCGCTTCCGGTGACACCCTTAATCAGATAAGTATTTCTAAGGCCAGCGGCAATATCGCCTTCTATCGCATCAACCACACTCTGCTGCGCAGCATTCAGTACCTTATCATATGTGTCCACACTCATATGCTCCACAGGATTTCTGTAGCCGCTCTGTGTAATGACCTCGATAAAACCGCTCTGCTCAAGCGCTCTTATAGTGGCAGCCGACACCGACAGCTTGCCTGTCACAAAGGAATACTCAAGGCGCGCCCCATCATCAGCATCAATCAGTGCACGAAAAAGCCTTGCCTTTGCCTTTTGTTTTTTTGCCTCGCAAAGCGCCAGCTGCGCCCTTGCCTTTACCTTGTCTATCTTCAGTGCAATACTGCGGCTCACCTGCTCCTTAGCCTGCTTCTTTACAGGTATCACAGTCTTAAGTGCCTGATTCATGGTAGAGCCGTAGTTGCGCCGTATCCATGCCGCAAGTGCGATGAGCTTTGCCTCCACAGCCACAGAGTCTGACTTTATCCCGATAAGAGGCTTTGTCCTTGCCGGGTCGTACTCAGGCTCATCCGTGACCTCAATCACATAGCCTGTGATAGTGCGGCTGCCAAATGGAATATCCACGCACACACCCGGGCGGATATCACATAAAAGCTCATCCGGGATGCTGTACTGAAAAGTCTTATCCAGTTTTTCGTGGGATATATCCACAATCACGTTGGCATACATAACTGATACTATTTAACTCCTTCGTATTTCTCCTCGCAGTACTTGCAGCGGTAGATTTCGTTTTTCTCATCGGAAAGCACGAAAATCTGGTCAAGCTCCTGCTCAATTGAAGTGATGCATCTTGGGTTTTTGCACTTGATGACATTTTTCACCTGATGAGGCAGCTTAAGCTCCATCTTGTCCACAATCTTGTCACCCTTTATCACATTTACAGTGATATTGTGGTCGATAAATCCAAGGATATCGAGGTCTAATGACTCTATCGGACACTCTACCTTGATGATATCCTTCTTGCCCATCTTGCTGCTCTTTGCATTCTTTATGATTGCAACTGTGCAGTCGAGCTTGTCAAGCTTTAAATCCCTGTAAATCTGAAGACTCATACCTGCCTTGATATGATCGAGCACAAAGCCCTCATGTATTCCACTTATATTCAGCATATTATCCTCCTTTAGTCCTCAGCCAGGCCAAGCAATGTCAGAATAAGCGCCATACGCACGTAAACCGCATACTGTGCCTGCCTGAAATAGCATGCTCTCGGGTCATCATCCACATCAACAGAAATCTCATTCACACGTGGGAGCGGATGAAGTACAATCATATCATCCTTTGCAAGCTCCATCTTCTCCTTAGTCAGAATGTAGAAATCCTTCAGACGCACATAGTCCTCCTCATTGAAGAAACGCTCCTTCTGGACACGTGTCATGTAGAGCACATCAAGCTCTCCCATGGCATCCTCGAGCTTTTCTACCTCCTTGAACTCGATATTGTTGGCGCGAAGCACATCATCGCGCACATAGTCAGGCACCTTAAGCTCCTCAGGCGAGATAAGCACAATCCTCACATTGTCATATCTGATAAGTGCATTGATCAATGAATGCACTGTACGTCCAAACTTTAAATCTCCGCAAAAGCCGATTGTGATATTATTCAATCTGCCCTTGATGGAACGGATTGTAAGGAGATCAGCAAGTGTCTGGGTAGGATGCTGATGACCTCCATCGCCTGCATTGATTACAGGAATACGCGATTTCTCTGAAGCCACAAGCGGTGCACCCTCCTTAGGATGACGCATGGCACAGATATCAGCATAGCAGGAAATAACCCTGATAGTATCTGAAACGCTCTCGCCCTTTGACGCAGATGACGAATCAGCACTGTGGAAACCTAACACCGAGCCTCCCAGATTAAGCATGGCAGCCTCAAAGCTAAGCCTGGTTCTCGTGCTTGGCTCATAAAAACAGGTTGCAAGCTTCTTTCCATCGCACTTGTGTGCATATTTCTCAGGATGAGCCTCTATATCATTTGCAAGATCCAGAAGCTTGTCCAACTCTTCTACAGAAAAATCCAACGGACTCATTAAGTGACGCATAATTTGCCTCCATTCTTTTTCGCGTAACAATTTTTATTACATTTTTTCTATCATATAATAACTTAGCGCAATATTCAAGTTGGCTTTTACACTTTTTTGTTGTAAAATATATGACAGAATATAACTGTTCTGAACGCTTAGCAATTGTAGCAAAGTTTTCATACAATTATGACAATTCAAACATCAAAAAGGAGAATAATATGTCTGTAAATGAATCACAAATCAAAAACACCACAGCCGGCGCAATCGATGATGACGATGCTGTAATCTTTAAGGAGAGAAAGAGACTGCTGTTTCTCGGTCTGCCGTGGACTTTCACAAAATATACCATCACACCGTCCTTTATCACTGTAGAGTCCGGACTCTTGAGCACCACAGAGGATGACTGCTACATGTATAAGGTAGCTGATGTAAAGCTCACCACATCACTGATGGAGCGCATTTTTAAGCTCGGCACCATAGTCTGCTACACAGGCGACGTCACAAACCCTGAGCTAAAGCTCGTTCACGTAAAGCACTCACGCGAGATAAAGAGCTATCTGCTCAAGCAGTCTGAGGCTGCAAGACTTAAAAGACGCACCTTAAACACTGTGGATATCGGTGCGCACGGAGCTGACATGGCAGATTTAGATCATGATGGTATTCCGGATTCTATGGAATAATACAGCCGTTGCTGCGCAGCTGATTTTGCTCATATATGTGTAGATCTGAATAGTTACTTATGTCCATAAATAAAAAATGCGGTATCATGACCGCATTTTATTTTTCAGGTAACTATTCAGAATAATTCACAGATTAATATACCAGTCCATCGTTCTGCAAATAACCAGCCCAATAACTTGCATGATTTTCCATCTGTAACATCAGAAAAGCTTGACATCTAGCAGCAGAACATCTGCCAGCAAAGGAATGTGGCTAGCAGACTGCAGCACTCGCTGCCCCTGCCACTAGGGCGTCCGTATATGTCTCCCATATCCGAATACCACGAGCCACCATTTTCAATTATCTGCATAAACTGGCGGTACTGCATGTTGTTTGGCTCAAGCGACACTGCTCGCTGTATGTGTTCTATGGCTGTCGCTGTGTTGCCGAGCTTTTGGTTTGCGATAGCACTGTAGTAGTACCACCTTCCGCGTCTCTCAGCAAAAGGTACCTCCTCAAGCACCTTCAGTGCCTCATTGTAGTAGCCGTTGCTGATGAAATTGCCTGCTGCACGCACCTTTGGATTGTCATCCTGTGCACTGCTGCCTGCATTATTGTAGGTATAGCGGCCATAGAAACCACCAAACGGTCCACCTGCTCCAAATGGATCACCTGCTCCCGGTCCACCACCATATGCTCCACCATAGGAGCTGCCGCCGTATGAGCTGCTGCTTCCTGCACCACCATATCCACCGGCTCCGGCAGCACCGGACTGCTTTTCCTTCATTATCTGGTCATATGCCTGCTGCACCTGCTTAAACTTCTCCTCAGCCTGATCCTTGTTAGGATTGTTGATATTGGCATCAGGATGATATTTTCTGCTTAAGCTCCTGTAGGCCTTTTTTATTTCATCGTCACTTGCACTGCGGCTGACACCGAGCACCTGATATGGATCTATCATTTATGTTTCTTCCTTTTCTTCATCTGAATATACTCATACTTGCTCCACACACCGGAGTATAGAACATTTCTGATTATATCCGCATGTAAGAGAATTGGCAACCTCTCAAATATTTTTGCTGCCTCTGAAAGCATAGATGTCATCATAAGCCGACAGGATTTGTCAAATTTTTCCTGATCATTATTGCAGCAATGCATGAGCTGTATAAGTGGATTATATGATTTCTTTTTCACATCATCCCCAATATCCTCATACGCATCCATTATATAAATAAATTTGCCCATATAGCAGCCAAATTCCTTCAAATCCTTCTGCCACTCATCCTGCTTCCACGCAAAAAGTATGCCGAGCATCTCTCCTGTCAGCCCCGCAACTGCATCAATATTGGTATCATTGCTCTTCTCGCACTCTGCAAGCCTTGCAATGTAGTCCTCTATCGCCTTAGCCTGTATCGGATAGCCTTTTTTTGCCTTCTCAAAGTCCTTTTTCAGCATCTCTGCGTATGTCTTCTTCGTGAGGCTTTTATCATCCTTCCAGTCATCTATCAGATTGTAGTATGCAAGCAGTATGTTCATGGCTGCCGCATACTCTGTAATCTCGTTTGTGCGAAGTGTGCGCTTCTTCGTAGGGTGCACGCTGCATACAAATCCATCCCGAGTCACACTATCCGGCTCGTACAAGCCTGTCAGAAGCACTATGAGAAAAGTCATGTCATAGTTTAGTGCCATCTGTGCACGCCTGCCATACTGCAACTTCATTGTCTGGCACAGCCCGCAATAATAGCTTTGATATATTTTTTTATTTTCCTCGGACAAGGTGTCCTTATTGACAGTTATATATCCAAACATTTCTCTTCTCCATGCTCTTATGTACAGGTATATATTGACGTATTAGCTGCGTCTCACAAACTGCTCCCGGCACTTTGGACAGGTAATACAGATCTTGCCATGTCCTCTTGGCACCCTGACCTCCTGCTTGCACATAGGGCACTTGAAGAACTTGTACTGCTTTCTCTGTGCAAAGCGCTTTTTCCTGCGCTCTGCCTTTACGGTCCACTCATACCTGGCATTTAAAAACTTCTGATTCTCTGCATAGCGCTTGTTTACATTCCTCGAAAATACGCGAAAATACATATGTATCATCAGTCCTATTGCCAGTATATCAAGTATCGCCGACCTTGTAAATATTGAAACCAAAAGTAATATCATTACTACCCATGACTCAGCCCTTGCAAGCTCGTCCATCCCGTTTCTTCCATTCATAAATCTGATAAATTTTTCTCTCATATTACCGCCTCGCCCTATATTTTCATTATAGCCAAATTCTTACCTCATACAGTGTCCACGCTATGAATTTGAGGTTTTAAATCGTTCTTTACATTTATTAAGATAATATTGAAGATAACAACCGTCAATAGACCTATCGTCTTTTAAGAAACATTTTATATTTCGTTTATTAAAGTTGGTAAAAGGGCTTGATTTTTAGAAAAATGCTTGGTATATTAAATAAATATGCAGGACAGGTGATCGCGGCTGCAGGTGTCGAAAGACCGCAGGTGAGGAAAGTCCGGGCTTCATAGGGCAGGATGCCGGTTAACGGCCGGTGGAGGAAACTCTAAGGACAGTGCAACAGAAATATACCGCCACTTTTGTGGTAAGGGTGGAATGGCAGTGTAAGAGACTACCGCCTCACTGGTAACAGGGAGGGCACATGTAAACCCCATCCGAAGCAAGACCGAAACAAAGCTTTGACGTGGCCCGCCAGCTTTAGGTAGGTCGCTTGAGGCGTCTGGCAACAGGCGTCCTAGATAGATGATCACTCAACGACATAACCCGGCTTATCGTCCTGCTTATTTTAATAATCTAAAGCCTATTGGCGTTTCGTAAAATAACTTATTAGTAACGTGCGCCGCAAGGTGCACCATTAAAAATGCAACTGAGATATCTCAGTTGCATTTTGTTATTTTCCGGTAACTATTATTGCTATTGTATATGATGCAGTCTACCGGTAACTATTATTTGCTGTTGTATGTAATAAAGTCTACCGCCATCTCTATCTGCTCCTCGAAAGCCACATCAGGTGTACCGTCTCCCTTTTGCAGACCATAGCTTCCAAAATAAGAATGGCACCCGCCATCAATGACATACTCATATGTATCCTCCGGCAGGTTTGAGCGGTATTTGCGGTATTTGTCCATATCAAGCACACCATCCTCTGAACCGTACACGCTAAAAACCCTCAGATCTGAATCCGACAGGTCAGCGGTCGAATATGCTGCAAAAAGATATAATCCGTCAAACTCATCTACATGCTTTGACACATATTCTGCAGCCATGGCTCCGCCTAAGGAGTGGCCTCCAATGTACCATTCCTGTATGGATGGGTATATTTCCTTGTATTTTTCAATGATACCGTCTGCTGCATTCTGGTCCAATACTGCGAGGTTGCCCGGCATATGTACAAGTATGCACACGAAATTATTCTTTGCAAGTTCATGCATCAGCGGCGCATACGCCGTATACTGCACCCTGCCTCCCGGATAAAAAATCAATGCCTTTGTGGCTTTTTCCTTATCCTGCGGTGCAAAGGTTATCGTATAATTCTTATGCCTTAAATCGTACTGGGTGGCCTGTATACGCTTGTCCTTCTTTTCTATGGTAACAGCAACCTCTCTGTCTGAATCAATTGCAGCCTCCGCAATTGAATCTGCCCGATAATAATTTCCCACATAACAATTTACGGCAATACCGCCAATAGCCATGACTGCAATTGCCACAAGCAGTATTTTATATACAGCCGGAATACGGTTTTTTTTAGTTTTAAACATTAAAGCAGCTTCCTCCTACAAACTCACGAAGCAGTGAATTGTTTGGTATGCCGTCAGCCGGCATCGGAAGCAAGTAGTCTAAGAGCTTAAGCAGCCTCTTTGCCTCGAGATACTCCGGGCAGTCTCTTTCTATGCCAAAAAGCAACGGCTCCGCATACACCTTGAGTACCGCAAGCTCATACACAAGTGCAGAGTTGAACATCACATCCGCCTGTTCCTGGAAAGGAAAGATATTCTCCCTTTCACCCTTTCTGACAGACGGCCACATAGCGATGGTCTCCGTGGCATTGGTACCTCGTGTACGCGCATCACGCACAATCCGGCGTATAAGTCTTTCATCTGTGGTGGAAAGAGGATTGTGTTCGTCAATATTGAGCTGTGTAAGCGCTGAGATATAGATTTTGAACTTGTGCTCAGGCGGGATAAGCTGTGAAAGCCTGTCATTTAGGCCGTGGATTCCTTCTATGACAAGTATATCATCAGCTCCCAGCGTCAGCTTTCTTCCGCGGTACTCTCTCTTTCCTGTCTTGAAATTGAAGGAAGGCATATCAACAGCCTCTCCTTTAAGAAGCCTGTTCATATCCTCATTGAACAGCTTTACATCAATAGATTCAAGGCACTCAAAATCAAAGCTTCCGTCCGGATTCTTCGGGCAAAGCTCCCTGTCCACATAGTAGTCATCCAGACTTAACGGATGTGGCTTTCTGCCCTTTGCGATAAGCTGGATTGACAGTCTGTTGGCAAACGATGTCTTGCCTGATGATGAAGGACCTGCTATCATGACAAATTTCTTTTTGTCATCCGAAGCAATCTGCGCTGCAAGATTTCCTATCTTCTGCTCCATCAGTGCCTCCTGAAGCAGCATGATTTCCTGTCCCCTGCCGGCTGCAATCGCATCATTTAGTGAGCCTATCGTGCCTATTCCAAGCATCTTGCTCCATTCCCTGGAATCATCCAGCGTGTGAAACAGCTTATTTGATGTCACAAGCGGCTCAACGCTCCTGCTGTGGGCACCCGGGAAAAGAAGCACAAATCCACTCTCATACGGCACTATATCAAAGTATTTGAGCATGCCTGTCGAGGGTGCCATAAATCCGTAGAAATAATCCACCACACCATCCAGCTCATAGAGATTGACTCTGGAGCTTCTCCTGTAGTGCAATAACCTCTCCTTATCATGCAGCCCTTTTTCCTTGAAAAGCTGCTCCGCATACTGTGTTTTTTCACTGTGCTTGGTGATTGGGAGGTCTTTTTCCACAAATGAGTACATGCTGCATACTATCCTGTCGATATCATGCTCTGTCACGCTTTTCTCACTGTTTTCTCTGCTGCCTTGGTCTGTATCTTCATTATATTTTTCCTGTTGGCTGTCCGCACACTCCACTGCTTTCTCAAGCTGACAATAATAGCCTTCTCCGAGCGAATGCATCACATGAAGCTGTGTCATGCTGCCATATACATCGTATATCGCCCTCTGCAAAAGCAGCACAACACTTCTTCTGTATGTACGCCTGCCATCCCTGTCAGCTGTCGTCACAAAGCTAAGCTCACAGTCACTTTTTATTTTCTTATTCAGTTCACGAAGCCTGCCGTTTACGATTCCAAGGATTATGTCATCCTCATAATAATCCTTGAATCTGTTTGCTACGGCTTCTAAAGTATCACTTTCTGATGCTGTCACTGCCATGACCTGTCCATCCGGCAAGGTCACCTTCACACTATATTCCTGCATTTCTTATTGCCCCCATAGTCGAATATGCTGCCTCATTGTATGCCATCATCTCGTTTATCTGCTCGATTCTGTCCATGATGGAATCACTCATCTCCTGTGTCCTTAGCTGCTGCATGATGGCAGCCAGCTTGTGGTGTTCCCTGACAAGGAACTTCCGAAGCACCGGATTACCGTTTTTGATAAGTACCGGTCCGTACAAATCGCATACAGTAACCGTCGTCTCGTCCATATTGTCCCATGCGGAATTGTCCGCACACGGCACACATCTGAACATCGGATAGTATTTTCCGTCCTCCAAAATCATATCCTCATCAACTATCTTATAGCCTGTGTTCCTTACATATTCACGGACTTTGCTCACTTCCGACTGTGGTTGCAGAATCAGCTCCTTTGCCGACCTGCACACCGTCTCCCCTGCGGTTAAAATGTGAATAACAAGCTCTCCTCCCATTCCTGCTATGACAATAGAGTCAACCTCTCCATCGTGTATCGCTTCAAGCCCATTGGAAAGCCTTGTGGTAATCTGCTCTGTCAGACCGTTTGCCCTTATATGCTCATTGGCGCGCTCAAGCGGTCCCTTATTTATATCAACAGCAATTGCTTTCGGTATTATATTACCCTGCACCAGGGCAATAGGCACATAGCCATGGTCGGTTCCCACATCACACAGCGTGTAGCCGGCCGTGACCATTGATGCCACTGCCTTCATTCTTCTGGATAGCCTAATCATCTTACTCTAAGTAGTCCTTAAGCTTTCTACTTCTGCTTGGATGACGAAGCTTTCTTAGCGCCTTTGCCTCAATCTGGCGGATACGCTCACGAGTGACGTTGAACTCCTTGCCTACTTCTTCAAGTGTTCTGGCTCTGCCGTCCTCTAAGCCAAAGCGGAGTGTGAGTACCTTCTGCTCTCTCTCTGTAAGAGTGCCAAGCACCTCCTCAAGCTGCTCCTTAAGAAGTGTGAATGCTGCCGCATCAGCCGGAACCGGTACATTATCATCCTTGATGAAATCACCAAGATGTGAATCCTCCTCCTCACCGATTGGAGTCTCAAGTGAAACAGGCTCCTGTGATATCTTGAGTATCTCACGCACACGCTCTACCGGCATGTTCATCTCCTTGGCAATTTCCTCCGGTGAAGGCTCTCTGCCAAGCTCCTGAAGGAGCTGTCTTGACACACGTATGAGCTTGTTGATTGTCTCAACCATATGCACAGGAATACGGATTGTTCTGGCCTGATCAGCTATGGCTCTTGTGATAGCCTGGCGAATCCACCATGTGGCATATGTAGAGAATTTGTAGCCCTTCTTGTAGTCGAACTTCTCAACTGCCTTGATAAGACCTAAGTTTCCCTCCTGAATCAGGTCAAGGAAAAGCATTCCTCTTCCCACATATCTCTTTGCGATGCTGACAACAAGACGCAGGTTTGCTTCTGCAAGACGCTTTTTGGCATCTGCTCCCTTGTCCACATCCCTCTGCAGAGTCTTTATTTCTTCCTTTATCTCAGCCTTTTCCTCTTCCGATGCACCATCAAGGCGGCCCTTCAGCACATTAATCTTCTCGGTTGCTACCGCTCCGTCCTCCATATTCTGGGCGAGCTCAATCTCCTCATCTGCTGAGAGAAGAGGTACCTTACCTATTTCCTTAAGATACATACGTACAGGATCCTCGACGCTGACTCCCTCCGGTACTGAGAGGTCAATCTTTTCAACCTCTACCTCGTCCTCATCATCGAGTATGATATCATCATCCACGTCATCATCATTGCTGATTTTAAGCACATCTATGCCGTTTTGCTCGAGATAATCAATTACCATCTCAAACTTCTCCGGATCCAGATTTAAGTCCTTGAAAAAATCTGCAATTTCCTGATATTCGAGCATATTTTTTTCTTTTTCCAAGCTCAAGAATCTCAATAAGCTTCTGCTGGAAATTCAGTTTCTGCTCCTGCTCCTGTGCCATGTCTTTTTGTTCCTTTTTCTTTGCCATTTTATTTTCCTCTTTATTCTGGTATTTTTTGCAATTCTTCGAGTGCACGCTTATCCTCAATAATCCTCATCATGCCCTCCATATCTGTAGGTGCCAGATGCTTTGAACGATAGTCTATGCTGTTTTGCTTGATACGGACAACGGTTTCCCTGAGTGCGGTTGCCTTGTCATTTTTGCCCTCCACCTGATGGATTGTGGCATTGAAAAGCCCTGCCACCTCGCGCTGTTCGTCCTCATCGGTAAACATGCTTACTATCCTGGCCGGATTTACTGTATGCGTGGTCTCGTACTGTGAAAAAACCTCCTTAGCCACCTTGTGGTACAGCTCTTCGGTAAAGTCATCTGCACTGATACGCCCCTTTATCCTGTCAAAAAGTGAATTATCCTCTATGAGCCATGTGAGGAGAAGCTTCTGCGACTGCTTCATGCCATCCTCCTTTTTATTTTTCTCATTGATTCCACTTTTAAGCTTTGTCTGGGGCTTTACGATACCGCCCTTCATTGCCATACTGTTTACGAGCTTTCTTAAGTCGTCGTATGGTATGCTGTACTCTCTGGACACTGCCTGCGTATAGTTTGTCCGCTCAAGCTCCTCGGTAAAACCAAGCAGCTTCTTTGCGATTTCATTATAAAATGCGGTTTTTGACTCGGGATCATCCATATCATAGCCTGCCTGCATGATCCGTATCTGAAACATAAAGCTGTTTTCAGCCTTTTTGATACGCTCCTCATACTCCTGTGCGCCAAGCGCCTTGATAAACTCATCCGGGTCCTTGTACGGCCGCATGTTAATGACCTTTGTTGTGATGCCTACCTCCTTGAGTATCGGAATCGCACGCAGCGCTGCCTTTACCCCGGCGCCATCACTGTCATATGTCAGATACACCTCATTGGTGTATCTCTTTAATAGTGAGGCATGTCCGCTCGTGAGCGCCGTGCCAAGCGACGCCACCGCATTGTCAAAGCCCGCCTGATGCAGTGCTATGACATCCATGTAGCCCTCACACAAAAGGAGCTGGTTTTTCCTCGTGCTCCTTGCTATATTAAGTCCGTAAAGATTACGGCTCTTATCAAATATCTTTGTCTCCGGAGAGTTTAAATACTTTGGCTCTCCGTCCCCCATCACTCGGCCTCCAAAGCCTATGACACGGTTGTGCACATCCATAATCGGAAACATCGCACGATTCCAGAACTTATCGTGCCCGCCTCTGACCTCATCTATCGTCACAAGACCTGTCTCCTTAAGTATCTCATCATCATAGCCCTTGCTGCGCAGATACTTGTACAGATCATCACTGTACTGGTCCGAGTAACCAAGCCCGAACTTCTGCATTGTCTCATCGGACAGCTCTCTCTTTTTGAAATACTCATGTGCCTTCTGTCCTCTCGGTCCACGAAGCAGCATATAAAAATACTTTGCAGCCTCTTTATTTATCTCAAGCAGCTGCGTGCGCCTGTCTGCTTCCCTCCTTTGTGCTGAGGTCATCTCCTGCTTGGGAAGCTCAATTCCCACACGGTCTGCAAGCTCCTGCATGGCCTCAGGGAAGGTAAAGTTCTCATACTGCATGAGAAATGTAAATACATTGCCTCCGGCTCCACAGCCGAAGCAATAGTACATCTGCTTATTCGGTGAGACGGAAAAGGATCCCGTCTTTTCATTATGGAATGGGCATAATCCAAAATAGGTACTTCCCTTTTTCTGAAGATGCACGTAGCTTCCTATAACATCGACTATGTCATTTCGCGAACGTACCTCCTCTATAAGCTCATCAGAGTAGTACGGCATTTTATCATCCCCTTACTGTTCATCTTTGTTGTCATTTGTGTCGCCCGGCGAAAATCAATATCCATCGATTTCCCATGCTACCGGTACGAAATACTCGTGGAACTTCGTGGTGGCATACTGGTCTGTCATGCCTGATATATAGTCGCATATTATGCGCCCCTTGTCATCACCCTGCCCTAGCATGGCGAGGTATTTCTGCGGCAGCTCCTCTATATGCTCCATATAATAGAAGTAAAGCTGCTTGAGCATCGCCTTGGCCTTTTTCTCCTCGCTTTTTGCGACTGGATTGTTATAGAGGTTTGCGAACATGAATTTACGCAAATCCTGCATTGCCTGCGCGGACTCTTCTGACATGCATATATCGTCCCTTCCCATGCTGTTTGTGATGATATTGTGCACCATATGATTGAGCCTGGCCTTGGTGCTGTGTCCAAGCGTGTTTCTTATCTCAAGCGGTATATCATCCTCGCACAGAAGCTGTGCGCGGATTGCATCATCAAAGTCTGAATTTATGTAGGCTATCTTGTCTGAAAGCCTGACTATTTTGCCCTCTAAGGTGTGTGGCATGAGCGAGGTCTGATGATTTAGCATGCCATCTCTGACCTCCCAGGTAAGATTGAGCCCTGCGCCGTCCTTTTCGAGCTTCTCCACTATACGCACACTCTGCTCATTATGCTTAAAGCCACCCTCGTATATCTCATTGAGGATGCGCTCACCCGCATGTCCAAACGGCGTATGCCCCAGGTCGTGTCCCAGCGCTATAGCCTCCACCAGATCCTCATTCAGTCTCAGTGCCTTGGATATTGTCCTGGCATTCTGCGACACCTCAAGCGTATGCGACATACGGGTGCGGTAATGGTCGCCCTTTGGCGTAAGAAACACCTGTGTCTTATTTTTCAGACGCCTGAATGCCTTGCTATGCAGTATCCGGTCCCTGTCCCGCTGAAAAACAGGTCTGATATCGCACTGCGGCTCATCATAGTCCCTGCCTCTTGAGTTGATACTCAGGCATGCGAACGGACTAAGTATTTCCTGCTCACGTTTTTCTATCTGCTCGCGAATAGTCATTTATCTGCCTCCTCGCTGTCACAGTCGTTATGTTCTGCTGCTATTCACACACAAATGTAACAAATAGCGTTACATTCCACTAATTATGCTCTACACTAGTTATTATTCGACGTGATTTTTAAAAATCCTTTTTTTATTTCTTTTTACTTTAATTTTCTTTCGGCAAAAATTAAATGCTATATCAATTACCGCCGAGCACATGGCGCAGCATCTGAAGCTGTCCGCCTGTGATTTCATTGTCGTAGCTGCCATAGTAAAATTTATCGTCTTTTGCCAGTATGCAGCCCACCCATGTGCCCACATGACTGTCACTCTCTATGGCATCCTTCATGGATTTGTAGCCCTCTATTGTAAAATAGGCATCATAGCCCTTGAAGTCTGCCGGATTTATTTTCACTGCACCAAAGGTATCCTCAAGACTTTTTATGAAATCCTCATCGCACTCCGTATAGCCTGTGACATCCTTGCTGTAGCGCGACTCTGACTGCCACTCCTCATCCCACATGAGAAAAACGCTGCAGTCCTTCCATGAATTGCTTTTTTCAACTACAGACAGCTTCTTGTATGAATTTGATGCGTTGCCCGCCATCTGTAAATATGTATCGTCACCGTTCTTATTCATATATAAGAGGTTTGATGCTGCAACCTCATAGTACCTGCTGCTATAGTCCTGATCCTTGTATACAATATAGCCAAGCGGACTGCCAGTCCCTGCATAGTCAAGCTCTATGGTTATCGGAATATACACCTGACTGTCATAAACCATAGGCCCAAGCCTGTCATCATTTGTGATACAGCTTGCGACCTTTTCATACTCAGCCGGCTCGTTTGAAGGCGACATGAAATATGTGTAAACAACAATAATTGCAATGACAACGACCGGCACAATGACTATTACAGCTTTTAATGTTTTCCTTCGAACCCTGCGTCTGTGAATGCGCACTTTCCTGTCTGCATGCTCATCGCAATACCTGTATTTCACCAGTCTGTATACAACGAAAAGCTCCAGCACAAGCAAAAGCACAGCAAAGGCCATCATACAGCCGGCCTGCCACATCACCTTGTGATTGACAAATTTCTTATCTATAAACCTAAGCGGTATGAGTATTATCGTCCAAAAAAGCGTATTTCCCAACACATACCGTGCATATATTTTCCTGTTTTTTATTACTATAAGCGGAAAAAGTGAAACAATCACTGTCAGCATGAGCACAATTGCAAAAAAATATCCCCATATCTCTGACAGGGTTGAACCGTACAGTGCCTTGAAATACTGTGCCGGACCAAGCTTTTTGATATTGCCCCAGCCTGAGTATTTTGAGATAAAAAGCACTACCGTGCCGATAAACCATGTCAGTATATAGATGCCCATGTAGCATGCCATATTTTTCCTTGCAAAGCTGCCATATCTCATAATGGAATATGACACAAGCACCCCTGCAAGCACAGGAAATCCGCCAACTCTGCCAATCAAAAGATTTACATACTCCATAACAGCAAAGGACAAAACAAACACACATATTACATTAATATAAGATAGATTCAATCTCTTCACGCTGCAATCCCATCTCCAATATAATAATCAAATTCCTGTGACAGCTGTACCCCTCAGTGTGGCAGGCAACGGTTACAGACCATTAATAGCCAATAGGCTTTCAAAATTATCTGCACAAAATAAAATAGGAAGCCGTTCACCGACTTCCCTGTTAATGCAGGAGATGGGACTTGAACCCACACGATATTGCTACCACAGGCACCTGAAGCCTGCGCGTCTGCCAATTCCGCCACTCCTGCGAACAAGCATTATTCTACCAAAAAGTTTAGAATAATGCAAGCAAAATTTTAAAAAAATGTATAAAAAACTATATGAAAACTACTAATTTATTACTACACCAGCTTTGATATATCTAAAACCAGTGCATCAACCTCATCCTGTTTTGTGGCCCAGCTGGTGCAGAATCGCACTACAGTGCCATCCTTCTCTCTTTCCATCTCTTCAAAATAGTACTTCTCGGCAAGTGTCTTCTTCTGCTCATCCGATAAAATCACAAACTGCTGATTTGTAAAGCTCTCAACCCAAAACGGTACCTTTTTCTGTTCAAATGCCTCTTTAATCTGCATGGCAAGCTCATCAGCACGCTTTGTCTTTTCAAAATAATCGCCATTCTCAAGCATAGTGGCAAACTGTAAGCCCATCAGCCAGCCCTTTGCAAGCACTGCACCGTTTTGCTTCATATAAGCCTTAAAACGATACTTGATATCCTCAGCATTTATAACCAGCGCTTCGCCAAAGAGCGCACCACACTTTGTGCCACCGATATAAAAAACATCCGAAAGCATGGCAAAATCACAAAGTGTAAGGTCATTTTTATCTGAGCCCAGTCCATATCCCATTCTCGCACCATCAACAAACAGGTACATGCCGTATTTCTTGCAGACAGCACTGATATCGCAAAGCTCTCTTTTCGTGTAAAGAGTACCCTGCTCAGTCGGAAATGAAATATAAACCATCTTTGGCTCTGTCAGATACTCAGGCTTGGCATTGTCATAATACTCTGCGGCACACGCCTCAATCTGCGCAGCACTGATTTTACCATCCGTGTTAGGAAGCGCAAGAATCTTATGACCTGTATTCTCAATAGAAGCAGCCTCGTGGCAATTGATATGCCCCGTATCCGCTGCAATCACGCTCTGCACCGGTGAAAGCGCCGCCGCAACCACAACATAATTGGCCTGTGTCGCACCCGGAATAAATTTAATCATGGAATCATCTCTGCCAATAAGCCCCTTAATAATCTGCTCAGCCTTATCGCACCACTCATCCTCACCATATCCCGGATAGCTGGTTGTATTTGTATCCGCCAGTGCCTTCAAAATGCAATCAAATGCACCGCGGTTGTAATCATTATTAAATCTAATCATAAAAATATTTCCTTTCCTGTCTTATCAATCAATATAGGGCGCCTGCCCCGCAACGACCGGAGCCTTGCGGAAGATGGGGCGAGTGAGGTCCGGGGGACCTCATGCTACGAGCCGACCGAGCCGGAGGCGAGACCTTGAACCATGGGTTCAAGGCTCGCTTCGGCTTTGAACAACAAGACAGGGACCAAACGCTTTGCTTGGTCCCTGTCTTATTGTTCAATGCGGAAGATGGGACTTGAACCCACACGATTGCAATAATCACAAGATCCTTAGTCTTGCTCGTCTGCCAGTTCCGACACTTCCGCATGTATTTTGTTTTCGCCGCTTGTCTCACGCGACTCGTATATAATATCAGATTGTTTTCAAAAATGCAAGCACTTTTTTCAAAAAAATCATATTTTTTTACAGGCTCTTTTCATAGCACAAAAACGGCTGCCCAAACAGGCTGCATTCACCCACTACATCAAATCCAAACACCGCATACGAGCGCAGAGCCTTCACATTGAGCTTGTTGACTAAAAAATGCACACTTTTGTATCCTCTCCTTGCGAGCTCTTCCATCCCAAATACCAGCATTTGTCTCGCAATTTTCTGATTCTGAAAATCGGGATGAACCGCAAGTCTTGAAAGCTCAGCCCCGGGTGCCAGTTTATGGCTCCAGCAATCAAGCCTCTCCACCTGCGGATCATCATCAATTGAAATCGCTGCGATAATTCTGTTCTCTTTGCTTCCGGCATCAGCATTAATCTCCTGCCCATCAATCATTACAAACAAAGATTCTCTACCAAGATCAAACTCAATCTCCTTCATTCCCGGATAAGAATCATCCCATGGACAAAACTCCCTGCCTAGCTGTATCTTATACAATTTTAAAATTTCTTCTTTATTTTCTTCTGTAGCTGCTACTATTTTTCTCATTCCGTTTCTCATTTCCAACTAAATATAATGGCCAAAGGGGGCTCAACCTTGCAAGTTTAAAGTTTGTACTCTAATGAACATGAAACTACCTTCTTATAAATGAAAAATCATATACATTTCTGAACTTTTGCGTTACTCTCTGATTGTGTGTATAACAATTATAATACGATAACCATACCCATTGCTTCGTTTCTTTTTCTAATCGACAATCCTCCATTTGACAGAATTTCACAACCCCATTTGGTAGACTGTTAGAATTTAATACTTCTGTCAATGCTCTTGAAAATGTATTTTTACATTCTCTAATTTCTTGAATATGTTTTGTTTTTTTCATATTTTCTTCCGCAATTGCTACTTTTTTTAATCCGAATGGAATCCCAGATTGTTGATAATCCAACGTATATCCAAGGCGAATATAGTAAATGATACCATCTCGTTCAATAAAAGCACTTGATTTAGTCAAATTCGTCTCTCAGTATTACTGAAATTTATTGTTTAAAACTTCTAACAATAAAGTAAACCAGCCATTCTACCACTAATATGCCATAATAAAAGAATTCTACTGCATGTAATGTTATAAAAAACTGACAGATAATCTACTGCCTATTTCTATGCTTATTTAGCAACAATATACTCCATTTCTTCGCTTTTAGAAAGAATATCTAAAAGCCTGAACACCGGTCCTGTCGGATGAGTTCTACCACCTTCCCATGCTTCCACTGTTTTAATTGAAACCCCCATATATGAAGCAAATACACTTTGAGTCATCCCCGCCTTTGTCCTAATATCACGTATTTCTTTTCCACTATACTCTTTGACCGGCAAAATCATATATGTTTTTACTCTCCCCTCTCCATATCCTTTCTCATAAGCTATAGCTTCCTCGAGTCCTTCTTTTAAATCCTCAAATAATGAGCTCATAGAAATCACCTCCTATTTTTAGCAGCTTCCTCTCTCAACGATTTAACTAATTTCTTTAAAATGCTTTTTTCTTCCTCTGTAAGATTTTCCTGACTCCTTTTTTTGGAATGCTGTAATCAAATATATTACTTCATACTCCGCAAAATCAGTATAACAAACTCGTACGCTACCACTTTTACCTCTATTTTGGAGAGGAAATCTGACCTTGCGAATTCCACCAGTTCCTTCCATTATAGGTCCTGACACAGGATCTTTAAGTAACATTATCTGAAGTGCTCGTAATTCATCCTCACCTAATCCAATCTCTTTCCATCTTTTTGAAAACAACGGAACCTCTATAAAAGTTCTTGTCATTTGTAATTTTCCCTTCTCTTTTTAACTATATTACACCCTATATTATAGGGTGTCAACACAATTCATCTTTATATATGCCATCCCATCCATCCTTGTTTTCCTTATGTCATTTTTCTAAATCTGATCTTGTTTGAAATGCCACATCTGCGATCAGAATACACCCCCCTCTTTTAATAATGTTTTTAATAATTGAATAAATTAAATTTTCTCATCATCTGTTAGGTGATGTGAGGAATACGTTGCAATAATAAAATCATATGCATTGTAGCATTTTTGTAAATGGATATTGATTCATCTAAAATTATTTTATTGTCGACTGTATTTTACTGCTTTCACGACTGTCTCAATGCAATTAATTGTTAATGCCAAAATAATGATTGAGAGAAATACCTTATTATAGTGTATAAAAACATGTGAAATACCTTCTGCATCCGTTCCAAGTAACTGCTCAATACCATCAAAAAATCCACTATTCATAATCCTATCATTTAACAGCCAAATGCTTGTTAATACTCCATCAATAATATTGGTGATAATGGTAACAAGCATCACTCTTTTGGTATAGCTGCCATCAATAAGTCTCACACTGTCCCTTGTAACACCCAAAATTCCAAATACAAGAATGAAATACCATGTTTGTCTGATATATTCTAAATTAAAAAGTGGTTCATACACAACTACCCCATTTTTTACAAATGCAATGCATAAAATCTGTGGGCATACAAGAAATACAAGAGTGAAGATAACCGAAAAAACAATTCCTACAATCGCATCTACTTTTGAAATCCTATTAGCCTTTTGTGGAACAGGAGGCAAATTATCTATTCCATCATTTAACCCATCCACCTTAATTCCTTTTTATAAAAGAATGCAAATAATAATGTCACAAATGCAAATCCTGTCAATATACCGCCAAAAATCCCACCGATGGTTCTATAGGTAGCTATATACCAGATTGTATGTGATGTTAATGCTGCCATAATTTGAGCAAGTAACATTCCTCCACTGATGCACACTGTCACAATTTTCAATACATACACATATAAACTGTAATACGGCTGTCCAATCAAACAATCCTGTGTTTCACCTTTATATTTCGAAGCTAACTCATTCGGGGTTCCCAGTTCCGTTAAAACAACTTTGATATCACGCTCCGTTGGAGTAACATCCTCACATCGTTCCTCCAACATATCTTGTATGATCGTCTCTAATTCCGCCGCCACGTCTTTTTTCATGGTGGATTTCATATATTTTGTAACTGCATAAATGTATCTGTCGATCAAATCATTTTTTACCATTTATTCTTCCTCCATTAAAACATTGATTGACTGTGAAAATTTTTTTCCAGTGTTCTTTAATTTTTTTATAAACCAGCTTCCCATCTTCTGTGATGATATAATATTTTCTTGGCTTCGTTGCCTCAGTTTCCCATTCACTTTTTAGCAGACCTTGACTCTCTAGTCTTCTCAGTAGAGGATATAATGTATTGCCTTCTATCGAAATACCTTTTCCTTCTAATTCCTTTACCAATGAATATCCATACATTGGTTTATTTAGTTGTGCTAACACTACCATGATGAGTGTGCCCCGTCTGAATTCTAAAATTAATCCTGAAACAATTTCATCACAATTCATCAAATCTCCTCCCTTCAGTATCCTTTATTTAAATTCACTGTGTTTATTGCACTGTATTGTGTGTTGCACACTATGTGTTAAACATAGTATACTGTGTATCACACATCATGTCAACAAGTTTATCCTATGCATTTTAAGTTTTGCATATTACGCCCTATATTATAGGGTGTCAACACAATTCATGTCCTCCTTACATTTAATACAATAACGCTGAAAAAATGTGGTGTCAGTGATGGGAATAGCCAAGGATTTTGATATGGGACTAGCGATAGTGTAGATAATACAAAAAGGACAGTGTCCTCTCAACACTGTCCTCCCTAATTTACATGATTGAATTTTCATAATCTTGTAATTCGTGATATATACCTTCTATGATGACTCTACTTCCAGTCACTCTATAAACCAATAAATATCTATGCTTTGCAAAACTTATTTATCATATTGCTTTTCTGCCAACTCTGAAAGTTCTACATCAAACTTCTCATTTTCTTATTTCACCAGCATCTCATAAGTAACCCCGTACTTCTGCGCAATCTCACTTGCATAAGATTTTCCCTCCGGAGGCGCCACTTCAATCTGATAGGAACGCTCTGTCCCCTTCATGTGCACGATCATGGAAAACGCTTTTCCCTCTGTGTGCTCTGCCTTCTGCTGCTCTTCATTCATTTCCTCCACATCAAATGCCAGCTTATGCATATGTGTATTATAAATGGTCCTCATTCCCTTATGTAAAATTGCCCTGACACTGTCCTTGGCAATGTAGTATCCCTCTTCAAACGAAGTGGTAGAAAATGATTCATTCATCAAAAGCAGACTCCTGCTGTCAGCCTCCTCATAGATTGCCTTAAAACGCTTACACTCTTCCCCAAGCCTTCCTAAATCCAATGTCTTGTCCTCATCTGCCGGGAAATGGGTGAAAATACCTGTAACAGGGGAAAATGTAAATGCTTTTCCCGGAATATATATGCCACCCTGCGCCAACACAAACAACTGCCCAACAGCCTGTGTAATTGTCGTCTTTCCACCTCGGTTGGCACCTGTTAAGATATACACTCTCCTATTCCGGTCGAAATCCATATCATTCGGTACAATATTCCCGGACTCCTCTGTATCAAAAACAGCAAGCTTTAAATTGTAGATTCCACGTGCCTGCATCATATACGGATCAGATTCATTTTCTCCCGCTTTATATACAGAAGCTTTAGCAAAGGTAAAGCCCTGTTCCTGCAATTTTTGGATGTACTCCGCCCATTTGATATAGTAGAGCAGCTCCGGAATCAAGTCTGTCATGTCGGTAATGGTAATAGAAACATATTTGTTCAGTACTTCTCTGACTCTTTTCACCATATGGGAAATCATATGATTGACGATTCTGTCTGTATAACGAGTCATATCCTTTGCCTGATCTCCCTCGGGAAGCTTCACAATTCCACCTCTGCTTTCCGACCTCATGATGGCTGTATCCATCACCTTCTGCATCGGAGTGTTACTCACCGCATCTGCATTCACATCAAATGGCTGAAATTTGAAATTCTTTTTCCATATGGTATCCTCATTGATCCGATCCTTTGACGCAATATGGTCATAAAAATTGCCCAGGATTCCGGACTTGGTAAAATATTTGCTGTTTACAGATATCAGACCGATTCCGTCCGCTTCAAAGCGGTCATTCAAGTTAATACCTACCGTAATGCTCTTAAGCTGTGAAGTGTCCATTTTCAGTTCTGAGATATCTTTTTTCAGTTCCGCAAATCCGTTGTCCGCATAGATTTTCTCCACATAGGCTTTTAAACCCAGAAAGCCTGCAGAATGAATGTCCGAAGCTGCCAGACATGTATGAAGTGCATCCACACACTTGATATAATCATTAAGCTCGTCCAGCCGATGCAACAGATCCCAGATGCAGGCACTCTCATCATATTCCCGATTAAAGCTACCGTACTCCCTCAGAAAGCTGATGCGCTCAAGTATTTCCATAAGGTCATCACGCATTTTTTTCTGTTGAAGGACATCCTCGAAAATATCGCAGCGGTACTGTGTCACCGCCGGATCTGCATACAAACGCGCCATCACATTTTGGATGTAGTTCTGCTCCCGCTCCTTTGCTGACAGCTTTTTGCAGATTTGATCCATCCCCAGATCATGCATAGTCACATCACTTAAGGTCCGGTATTGTGCATTTGTATCCGGGTATAATAAACTGTATTTTTGCTGACTCATAAGATTGACCTCTCTTTCTGATCTAATATGTATGCAATCTTGAATCCTGGAGCGCCTGCCCCATAACGACCGTAACCATGCGGAAGATGGGTTGCAAGACGTCCAGGGGACGTCTGTTCTGCAACGACCGAAGCGGAGTGGAGACCTTGGACCCATGGGCGCCTGCCACGCAACAACCGAAGCCATGCGGAAGATGGGGCGCAAGACATCCGGGGGATGCCTGCTCTGCGCCGACCGAAGCGGAGCGGAGACCTTGGACCCATGGGGACAAGGTCCGCTTCCGCTTCTAAAATCAAAAAGGGCTAAGCCCTAAGGCTTAACCCTTTTTAATTTTATAATGCGGAAGATGGGACTTGAACCCACACGATTGCAATAATCACAAGATCCTTAGTCTTGCTCGTCTGCCAGTTCCGACACTTCCGCATATATTTGATTTTCTGTCGCTTGTCTCACGCGACTTTGATATAATATCAAATCAAACCAAATATGTCAACACTTAATTTCTATTTTTACATATATTTTTCATTTATTATGCATTTAAGCTAGTCCAGCCCATCCTTTATCCGATCCTGTATATTGACCAGACACTGTAGGAGAACAGGAATATCATCAATCCAGTGTTTCTTCTATCTGCTTCATTGTATAGCAGCATGTGCTTTTTTCTACACCTTCTTCGTCAGATATATTTCTCCTCGAAGCTTTCTATGCACATCGGCTTGTCAAAGAAATATCCTTGTATGTAATCTATTCCCATCTTTTTAATTATAGCATATTGTCTGTCAGTCTCAACTCCCTCCACGCAGACATGTACTCCTATTGTGTTGGCAAGCTCTGTAACCATCTTGACAAATGCATCAGAAAAATCATCCTCCCCAAGATGTTCAATGAAGCATTTATCTATTTTAATGATATCAAGAGGCATCTCCCTGATATGGTTGAGTGATGAATATCCCGTACCAAAATCATCCAGTGCAACCTTAACACCAAGCGCTTTTATCTCACTGAGTATCCGCTTCATGCGCACCATGTCATTGATTGCCAGACTCTCTGTCACCTCAAGACACAGATTTCCCGGTTCTATGCCCACCTCGTCAATTATACCTTTGATTTTCTTGACTATGTCATTCTGCAGCAGCTGCACCACAGACAGATTTACGTTGACCTTGTAGTCAGGATGTCCCATGTCATTCCAGTACCTGCAGTGCTTCGCCGCCTCTCTTAATACATGCTCCCCGATTGGGTTTATAAGCCCAAGATACTCAGCAAGCGGTATAAAGTCAACCGGATTTATAAAGCCCATGGTTGCTGAATTCCATCTGACAAGAGCCTCTGCACCTGCACAGACATCCTCCCCCTTCACGTTTATAATCGGCTGAAAGTACACGGTGAACTCATCGCACTCATTCATTGTGGCTTTTCTCATGTGCTTTTCCAGGTCAAGACGCTTTGTGCTTGTGCCATCAATACCCTCGTTGTAGAACTCTATACGGTTTTTTCCTTCTTTCTTAGCATTGAAAAGAGCTATATCAGCTCTTCTTATGACATCCTCCACAGTGCTTGCATCTGTCGGGAAAAATGCCACTCCGGCACTTATTGTACAGTAATAGTCCTCTCCCTTCAAGAACCACGGTCTGACAAATATCTGCTGTATATCATTAATGATACTCTCCAGCCTGTCAACAGAGCTGCCTGTCACTATGACGATAAACTCATCGCCCCCCATCCTGTAGCAGTGGTTCTCAATTTCCTTCACCTGTGTCAGGCTGTGCGATATAGCTTTTAAAAGCACATCTCCGTACTGATGGCCAAGCCCGTCATTTATATGCTTGAAATCATCCAGATCTATATAAATCATCGCACCTCTGGTGTCGTTTTTCACTGAATCATCTATAAACTTAGCCAGATCCTGCTCACATCTCATCCTGTTATATAGCCCTGTCAGGAAATCATTATTGGCCTGGTTCTCAATGCGCTGCTGATAACGCTTCTTCTGTGTGATGTCATACAGTGTAACGAGCTGCACATTGCGGCCATCCACCCACACTATGCCTGTGCGATGAATATCAAACCACTTATCCTCCTCCGTCACGTAGACCTCTGTAAAGCTCCGGCTCTCTGCCGTATGGGAAAAAATATATTTTTCCAGCTTGTTCTGTTCGATAATATTTGAAAGCAGCTGCTTACAGTAATTATTCATGTAAAGTATCTCTGACTTAGACATATCAGCCACGTATATACCGCAGCCGGAGTTTTCCAGTATCGCTTCGAGCGAAGCATAGGAGCCTGCAAGCGAGTTGGTTGTTATCTTTTTTGTGAGAATACTTTGAATGACGCGCTTCGTATCATTTAAAAACTTCACATCATATTTTTCCCAGCTTCTGTCATCCTTCTCATCAAAAAAGCACACATACATCTGAGTCCTGTTATCTATATTTACAGGCTGGAATATGGCTGCCCTCATAGCCTGCTTCTCCATGAAAAGGCGGAATTTCTCCGGCATCACAGAGTCTGATGATATAATGTAAGGCTTTCCGGTGAAAAAAGGCACCTCGGTAATTGATATTGTATCAAACGGCTTTCTGCCATAGCTTACAATCACATCCAAATGCATGCCGTCCACGTTTTTGCGGATGATAAAAGCACCGGTAAGCTTTATGGTAGTAACTGCACTCTCCAGTGCTTTTTGAGCCATATCAGTAAAGCTTCCATCCATCTCAAGCAGTTTTATAACAGAATTGATAGCCCCAAGCATATGAAACTGTTTCTTAATTTCCTCATCTGACTTCCTGATAAGCGAAAGTGCCTCATTCGCAGCATCCTCATCTCTCATTGTGATCAAAAGCTGTCTGGTCATAGTCTCCAGGAACTCAATTGTTCTGTTAAAACGTGCTTCACTGGTAATAATTATGCCATCAGGAAGCATGTTTCTCTCATCATTAGACATCTGCTCATCAATTGCCGCAGCTATAACCCAATATATATCGTGGGTATTGTCCACTCTTACAATCAGACCATACAGCCTGATATAGTCCTTATCCAGAGGTTCATCTATGAGATTCTCAACCCTGCAGTCCGACAGTCTCAAAAGAAGGTTTTCGTATTTTTCCTCACCAATAAAGGTAAGCATACTCTTCCATTTATCGTTACATTGACACACCTCTGTCATGACTCCATCCTTTTTTGTCAGACACGACAAATATATTCCGTTGACCATGCAGAAATAATCCTGTATTTTTTGAAAAAGCTTGGAATCTGACATATTTTCCTCCTAAAAACTCACACAAATCAATCCTCATATCTGATAACAAACAAATAAAAGTCATTCTTATCGAGAATACATGTCTCCTGAAGCAGACGGTATTCGACACGCAGCCTGATTTGTTTCTTCACAAACCCAATCTCATTTGAATACATGACTATGATTCCGCCGGATACCAGATGCTCTGCAGCCTTGTCGAAAAACCTCTCGTAAAAAAGCTCCATCTCCGCCTTGGTCTGTCGGTTACGAACCGGCATATCCGTAATCAGCTCATCAAATTTGTAGTCATGTCTGAAATCAAAGAAATCCCTGTGTATAAAATTAATTCTTGTTTTGGCAAATGCAGCATTCTCTCTACCCATAGTGATTGCATCTCCATAGGTATCTGTAGCATATATCTCGCGAGCCGGAACTAAATGTGCGCGCTCTATAAGCAGTGTACCAACTCCGCAGAACGGATCCATGATTTGTGCCGTTTCCTTAAGATACGGCTTTGCAAGTGAAACAATAAGTGCCGCTTGTGATGGATGCATCGACGTAGGAAGCACATTCTTTCTGTACGCAAATCTATTATCCTGTATGGAACATAATCTCATGCAGACAAAAAAATTGTCATTTTTTGTCGGTATGAGCTTAATCACCACGTCGTAATCATTTGGTGAATTGATCATCCTGCCCGCAAAATGCATATCGATAGCTTTCGCAAGCCTGCTCTGGTACGCCGCATCTGCCGTGCTCTCAATACGATAGTAAAACGGACCACCCTCTCGGTGCATGCGTCTTAATATATCATACATATCTGACTCTGCAAGAAGTCCGGCTGCTTCCTGTGCATCCTTTGGCAGAAGCGATGCTGCATGTATGGTAAAGTACATTTTTCTGAATGTGCGCACCTGCATGATAAGAGGTATATTGTCAGTCTTTACAAGCACGCCAAGCGGATGCAGCTTTGTATCCTTAACCGGTATCTGGCGTCGTACCACCTCTCTGTGAAGGCGGTTTGTCATCAGAAGCAGCTCAGCCTTTACTCCCTCGAGCAAAGGTGTATGGTGCTTTATCCCATTATATTTAATCAGGATTTTATTTATCTCGTTTAATTCTTCCTCAATATGCTTCCTATTTTCAGCTGTGACCGTCATATGCTCAAGCTCTTTTGCACGCTCCATAAGCTGTGGCAAAAGCTCTTTGCAGTCCAGCTGTGACAGCGCCGCCAGATATGAGCCCTTTACAAAGCGCATCTGTTCAGTCTCGTATGCTTTAAAAACCTCATCAGAAAGCTGTGACATATGAAGATCTCCTATCAGAAGCGCTGCGTTCTTTCTGGTTTTTGCATCGTCTGCTCCCATAAACGACACAAGCAGCTCATCTTCTCCTGCAAGCAGCTTTAGAGCCTCTGCTAATGCATTTTCATCTTTAATCTCCTGTCTGAGGCTGCTCAGATTCTGACGTACATTCTCTTTTTTTAACAGATTTCCGATAATTTCCTTCATTTTTTAAATCATCCTTTAATTTATTGTATATTGTCAGTTTTGGCTTGCCTCTTCCTTTGGCACACCATTTTCTTCGATGTATGTATCCAGATCCTTGTGAAACTGCTCCCACGCATCCTCATGCTCCACGAAGTATAGCGGACACTTCTTGCCTGTCACATCGTAGTGCCTTATTACATCATCAGCACTCAGATCATACCGACCCATAAGCCATGTGGTGAGCTCTATGAGCGACTGGTATGTGCTGTCGTTGAACTTTCCTGTCTCATCCTCTATACAGCACTCTATCGATATTGTGTCACTGTTTCTGTTATTAGATGCATACGATATCTCATTGCAAGGTATGCACTGCACTATCTCACCCTCTAATCCTATAACAAAGTGTGAGCTTGCTTTGGTCTTTTTGGTCTCTGCCAGACCATTGAAATAGTCTCTGTTTTGTCTGGCTGACGTACCCGGATTTGCTGTATAATGGACAACTATGCCGTTTACCTTCTCTAGTGCCTTCTGTGGTCTGGAATACGGATTGGGTGTCAGCAGCTGTACATCAAGCTTTGGCTGTATAGGATTGTAAAGCGTACTGGTCACCTCTGCCTTTACCTCTTCCTGCTTTGCCTTTTTGCCCCTTAAAGCTCCCACTATGATTATCGTTGCAATTATAAGTATTATCACGCCTATAACAATGCCATTGTTAATAAGCTGCTTTCTTCTGACCTGGGCGCGGTGTCTCTTTCTATATTCTTCGCGCTTTCTCTGTCTTATCTTTTCATACTCGTCCATTTAATTATCCCCGGTTATCTCTTTTGTTTGCTTTTATATATCTATTCCAAGCTTTTATAAACATTTGCATACATATAAGAGTATATTAGCACAAATCGTCTTATTATGCCACATAAAATAATACAAAAGCACCAGATATTACGACGCAACATAATACCCGGTGCTTTATTATAAATGTATATTCTTATTATTAATCACACTTAATCTCGTGAACCCATCCATCCGGTCCATCAATATGGCCCATCTGAATGCCTGTAAGTGTGTCACGAAGCTTCTTTGTGACAGGTCCCATCTCATCCATACCGCTTGGGAAGCAGATTTCCTTGCCGTGGTCTACAATCTTTCCTACCGGTGAGATTACTGCTGCTGTTCCACAGAGTCCACACTCGGCAAAATCCTTTACCTCATCAAAGAGCACCTCTCTGTGCTCAACCTTGAGTCCTAAGTACTTCTCTGCAACTACCATCAGTGAACGGCGTGTGATTGATGGCAGGATGCTGTCTGATTTAGGTGTAACAAATGTGCCATCCTTTGTGATAAAGATGAAGTTTGCACCACCTGTCTCCTCTACCTTTGTACGTGTTGCAGGATCGAGGTACATATTCTCTGCAAAGCCCTGTGCATGTGCATCTACAATGGCGTGAAGACTCATTGCATAGTTGAGTCCTGCCTTGATATGTCCTGTTCCGTGAGGTGCTGCTCTATCAAAGTCTGATACACGGATTGTGATTGGCTTTGCGCCACCCTTGAAGTATGGTCCTACAGGTGTTACAAGGATTCTGAACTGATACTCATCAGCCGGCTTAACACCGATTACTGCATTTGTTCCCATAATGTATGGTCTGATATAGAGTGTAGCACCTGAGCCGTATGGTGGAACCCATGCTGCATTTGCCTTTACTACTTCCTCAACTGCCTTTACAAATCTATCCTCCGGGAATACAGGCATCTCAAGTCTCTCACATGAATCCTTAAGACGCTGTGCGTTTAAGTCAGGTCTGAAGCAGACAATTCTGCCATCCTCTGTTGTGTATGCCTTAAGTCCCTCGAAGCATGTCTGTGCATACTGGAATACTCCTGCACACTCATTAAGTGTCACTGTATGATCCTTTGTGAGCTGTCCATCGTCCCACTTTCCATCTTTATAATTAGAAACATAGCTGTAATCTGTTTCCTGGTAGCCAAAACTAAGGTTTGACCAATCGATATCCTTCTTTTCCATCTTTATATCCTCCGTTTCTTTACGGATCCGATATAACCTAGCGTTATCATATATCGGGTCTACTATCATTTATGCTCATTCTAGTACAATAGAAAAAAAATGTCTAGTACTATTTTTTTATAATAACTATAACTTAAGTTTCTATATAGCTTTTTTTACTATTATAAGATAAGGCCTGACTTTTTCTTACTTTTTTCAATAGCTGTATTAAACCTTCCAAACGGACGCCCAAGCAGCAGTCCGATCACAAGCGATATTGCTATAAATATAAGAAGAATCGCAAGATCCTTGCAATAATCAAAGCGGTACATGCCTCCCACGCACTCTCTTAGGGCATTCATGGCATAGTTAAACGGCATGAACTTATACAGTGCTCTGTACACCTGTGGCAGCACCTCAACCGGGAATGTGCCACCTGCGCCTGCCACCTGAATGACCATAATAACTACTGCTACAGCCTGTCCCACATTGCCCAAGGCCGCTGTGAGCGAGTACATAAGAAGCGTGAATACAAGGCTTGTCAGTGCGCTTGCACACCAGAAAAGGAACGGATGCCTGCACTGTATTCCGACAAAGAACAAATCACCGAGCACTGTCACAAGTGTCTGAAGCTGGCCTATCACAAAAAATGTGATATATCTGCCAAAAAACTTATGTACGCTGTTTACTTTGCCAAGTGATTTTATATCGTCAGTGTCCTTTACCTTTGTTTTCACAAGTGCAACAGTTATAAGACCTCCCACCCACAGAGCCAGCACTGTGTAAAACGGTGCCATGGCTGAGCCATATGTGGATATCTCATATATCTTCTGCTCATCCATAGACAACGGTGATGTCACAAACTGCGCAATCAGTGTCGGATCTGTCTGAAGCAGCTTTACAATCTCATTAAACTGCTCATCATTTGATAAATTATCAAATCCTGATATAACATTCTTCAAACCATCTCTGATCTGCTGTACATACTGTCTGGTATTTACGATATCTGCATTTCCTGATTTAAGTACTGTTGAATAATCATCTAGTGCTTTTTGTATATCCGGGAAGCTGTTGTCCAAAGAACCAAGCATGGACTGTGTCTCAATAAGTGCATATTCTATATCATATACCGCTCCTGTGAGATTCGGTGACACGCTGTGGTCAAATGTATTTTTAAGTGTATTTATTGCAGACTTGGCACTTGACACATCGGCTTTTATTGATTCCTTAAGAAGCTTTAGCTTATCTGCCGTCAATTCAGTATCAGACTTAAGGTCTTTTATCTGTGTTTTAATGCTTTGGATATTTTTCCTGACAGCCTCTATCTGCGAGCTATCCACTCCCTTTAAGCCCTCAATAGCGGAAAGCGTATTCTCTGCAAGCTGTTCTACCGTATCAAAGCCGGCCACGGAAACAGATATGTCCGCAGTATCGGCATCAGCTACTCCCGATGCATTTAAGAGCTGTATAGAGTTTTCCAGCACATCAAGCTGGCTGTTTATGTTTGATAAGCTTATGTCGACCATCTGTGTGATGGTTTGTGCAGTCTGCGCTCCCGAGAGCACCGATGACTGCATGCCGCTTACCGATGACTGTCCCCCGTCAATAAGCCCCTGCACACTCGGAAGCAGTGACTGTGTCGAGCCTATCAGGCTGTCTGCTGAATCCGTGAGCATGGCAAATGTATCGAGCATGCCTGCATATGCAGAAAGAGTCGTATCCATATCCTTTAACTTGTCAACAACTGTTCCGGCCAGGTTATCGCCTGATTTGCCGTCCCCCACTATGAGCTCTCCCGATTTTGACGCTATCTCCGTAATCGTGCTCACCATTGAAGAGTTTACAGACTGTTGCACCATGGTCTTGACCTTTGATGTTATCTTTGTTGCTATGGCATTTTTCTTGCTGTTTTCATAGTATTCTATCTGCGGATTGACCGGCTCACCGCTTAGGAAGCTAAGCATATCATCTGAAAAATCCTTCGGCACAATAAAGGCTGCATAGCACTTTCCGCTATAAACATACTCCAGTGCCTCTTTACTGCTGTCTGTGAAAATCCAGCCAATTGCATCGTTTTCCTTCAGCCCCTTTATGACACTGTCTCCCATACATAGCTTTAAATCACCGACGCTCATTCCCTCATCCTCTGAATATACTGCTATGTGCATCTGTGATGTAGCTTCCTCTCCGTAAGGATCCCAGTTGGACATAATATTAAACCATGCGTACAAAGCCGGGATGATACAGAGTCCCATAATAATGACTATGGCAACCATATTTGTAGATATGCGTTTCAGGTCAGCCAGATATATTTGAAATATTTTTTTCATTGCTCGGCATCCTCCCCTTTACTTTGCTGCATCGTATCAAATCTCTGCTCCACTCTTTCGGCTATTTCCTGCACCCTGTCATCAATCTGCACGACAGGACTCACGCTCATACACTGCGCATCCCTGCCGCTTATCTCATTCATCTTCTCCTGCAGCTTATAGTCCACATACTCAACTCCGATTAAATACACTGCGATAGCAAACAGACTCACTATCCACAGCACAAGAAAAATGATTTTTGAGCTGTCCGGCACAATCATCAGCAGCACAAGAAAAAAGAGCGGAATGATGTATATGCACCTTAATCCTATTTTTATCCGTTTTTGATTCTGCTCATGGATGGTCTTTTCATATCCAACCAGCTTATCGTACATCTCGCGAAGTCTCTTATCATCGGATAGTGGCTGCTCATTTACATTGGTATTTATATTGTTATTCATATCATTATCCATATCATCACCCATATTAGAATCTATATTACTGTTTCTACCTGTATCCTGCATACTTTCCTTCCTGCTTTATAGCTTACTGCACATCAGAAGTACCATATTAATATGCCAATTATTGATTTATTAATTGTACATTTAACTATAGCATCTCAGTATCTTCCATACGCTTCTCTATAAAATGATTGAGTCTGATAAACGGCTTTCGTATCACAAGTCCTATCACCAAAGAGGCTGCGCCAAAAAGTAAAAGCGTGATATAACATTTGCCGAGTGTGTTTTCGTACATACCTCCTATACACTCCCTCATCGCATTTATCGCATATGGGAATGGGAAGAAAATATACACTGCCCTGAAAAATGCCGGCAGCGCCTCTATCGGATATGTGCCGCCGCTTCCTGCAATCTGGAGTACCATGACAACCACCGCCAGTGCCTTTCCTATATCACCAAAGGATATGGTCAGAGAATATATGAGCAGTGAAAATGTAAGGCTTGTCACTGCGCCTGTCACAATAAATGACACCGGATGCACACACTGTATTTTAAGCAGGTATAAATCACCCAGCACAATGATAAAGGTCTGTACCTGTGACAGTAAAAAGAATGTCAGATATCTGCCAAAATAAAGCTGTGAAGGCTTTAGTTTCCCAAGCCCCTTGGCATCCGCGTGAACCTTTACCAGTGAAACAAGTATAGTCATGCCCACCCATATGGCAAGTGTGGTGTAAAAAGGTGCTACCCCGGAGCCATAATTGGCTATCCCGTAGATGTAATTATCTGATACCTGCACCGGCTCTGAAAAGAAGCTGCCAAGCTTTTCAGGATTCCCCGAAAGCAGATTCACTATGATATCAGCTTTTTCATCCTCAGAGGCTGCTTCAAGCTTGTCGAGTGTCGTATTTATCTTGTCAGATGCTGATTCTATGACTCCCTTAAGCTGTGTCATGCTCATATTGAGTGTATCAAGCGTACTGTCCACTCCGTCAAACACCTGCGCCATGGAGCCTGATGTCTGACTTAGATTGCCAAGTGTGGTCTGCATTGAATCAAGAACAGACGACATACTGCTTATCATGCCGTCCACCTGTGGCACTATCTGTGAGGTATATGTATCATTCACTGCTGACGCGGTCGATGAAAGAGCCGACATTACACTCTTAAGTGTTTCTGCAGAATTCTGTGTTTTTCCCGATAAATCCACAGACTGTGTGCTTTCTATCATGCTCTTTATCTGTTCCTTGACAAGCTCTATATTGGAAATAAGTGTGCCGACATGGGTATCGTCCATATCCGGCTTTATTTTGTTGATTTTATCCTCAAGAGTGTCAATATTACCTTTCAAAGCATCCGCTGACTGTTTAATATTTTGCACATCACTTTGAATCGTATTTACATCCTGTGACAGATTTGCATCTGAAATCTGCTTTGATATATCATCAATCGAGCTCTTCACCTTTGCTAATGCCGATGTGATATCTGCGCTAAAGCTGTCGAAGGATTGTCTGGTGGACTGCAGATCATTTTTGCTCTCTTCAAGCCTGTCCGTGCCATTTGCAAGCTTATCCTGCCCATCTTTGAGTGCTTCGCCCGTTTCTTTAGACACCTGTGATAATGCCTTATTTCCGTCAATAAACGTATCTATCATGGCATCGTACTGCGCAAGACTCTCAGATACCGCTTCAAGCTTACCGGTCATCTGCCCCACAGCATCCTTTTCCTTCACGTCATCTGATATTACGTTGGTCTCCTTAAATACCTGCTCTGCAAGCACCTTTATAAACTGCTTATTAATACTTGATTTAACAGCACTTGCTGCGCTGTCCGTTATCTTTGTCGCAACAGCATTTTTCTTGTCGTTGAGATAGTAGGTAATCCTTGGATTTTCAATATTGTCAGCTACACCATGATACATGCTGTAGGTAAACTGCTCATCTATGACAAGTGCAGAATAATATCTGCCTGACTCAACGCCCTCAACAGCCTTTTCCTCTGATTTAACAAATTTCCAACCTATAGTATCCTTTTGCTTTAATGACTCTACCACACCATCGCCCATATTGACAGTTTCGCTGTCATTCTTCGTCCAGCCCTTGTCCAGATTGACTACTGCAATTGCTATATTTCCGGTGTTGCCATACGGGTCCCAGTTGGCATAGATATTAAACCATGCATACAGCGCCGGCAGCACGCACAGTCCAATAACTATAATGAGTACAAGCACATTTCGGAATATGCCGCACATATCTCTTTTAAAAATTCTTAAAATATCAGCCATAAATCATCCTCTTATATCCAGTGTTTATATCCGGTGCTGTTTAATCTCCCCAATAAAATACAATGAGCCAAATGCAACATTTTTCGTATCTCTTTTCAGGTGCTTTCTTATCTCATCAACTCCTGAAAGCTCTGTTGCCTTAACTCCCTCTTTTCTGATAAAATCAGCAAGGTTCGATGCCTGCAGTGCCCTGTCTGAATCCGGTGTCACTGTATAAAACTCCTCAGCAAGAGGTAAAATCTCACGTATCATGACATCGTAGTCCTTATCAGCCATGACTCCCATGAAAAAGCAAAACCTCTCACCCGGATACATCTGCATGAGGCTTTCCTTGAGTGCATCAACTCCATTGCTGTTGTGTGCTCCGTCCACCAGCAGAAACGGCGCCTTCGATACTATCTCCATGCGTCCCGGCCACACAGCTTCTTCAAGAGCGCTTTTTATCCTTTTATTCAGGTCTGTTTTCTCTCTCTTTGGCTCTGTCTTATCATATTGCATTTCGTATTCCGACCCGCTATAGCGCTTTCCCAGCACATACCGCGCCGCAAGCTCTGCCGCTGCTGCATTCTCCCACTGAAATGTGCCACAAAGCCTCAGTGCGTAGCTGCTGCAGCGTGCTATATCGCTTTGCTCCACAGTGATTATCCGTGCATACTTTTTTTTCGCTTCCTGCTCAATCACCTGCATGGCACGTTTATCCTGCTGTTCCACCACCACTGTGCCGTTTTCCTTTATGATACCGGCCTTCTCAGTCGCTATATCCGCTATATCACTGCCAAGGATAGCCATATGGTCATAGCCTATCTTTGTAATAATGGCACATTGCGGTGTGCCGATTGCATTTGTTGAGTCAAGCCTGCCACCAAGCCCTGTCTCAATGACCATATAATCGCACTGCTGCTCCTCAAAGTACAAAAGAGCCATAGCAAGGCAGTAATCAAACATCGTAAGCCCTATGCCAAAATCTATATCAAGCAGATAGTTTCCAAGCCTTGTGACATCCTCCTTAGGTATCATACGCCCGTCAACCGTGATGCGCTCCTCAAAATCCACCAGATGCGGTGATACAAACGTGCCTACCCTCATATGCTCTTTTTTTAATATACTAGAAAAAAAAGCGCACACCGAGCCCTTTCCATTGGTGCCTGCCACATGGATATACGGTATTATGCGCTTTTGCTTTCCTTTTTCTCTCAGCACATTTATGACCTGTGCTGTCACCACCACTCCCGGCTCATTGCCGAAACGGCGTGTGTTTTCTATTTTGTTTAAAACCTGTGTGTAATCTAAATTTCCCATGCCATCATTATAATATATCCGGCCGATAAAATAAAGACCATATCCTTATACTGCTATAATAATTCCTCCGTCATTTGCGTACATGCTTGAGATGCCGGCTGTATCCACAATGACAATCTTTTTAAATCCGGCAAGCTTCTCAAGGCATGCCTTCACATACTGCGCACGCTCCGGGCAGTTGCAGTGTGAAATTGCAAGAATCCTGTGCTCACAGTCCTTTGTGGCAGCCACAACATCCTCTACCATCTTGGCAAGTGCCCTCTTCATGCCTCTAGCCTGGCCAAGCTGCTGGATTGAGCCTTCATCTGTTGAGCCCATGACAGGCTTTATATTTAAAGTGCTGGCCACAAAAGCCTTCAGGTTGCTTAATCGTCCTGCCTTTCTTAATGTATCAAGAGTCTCAAGCACAAAGAAGGTATTCATTGAAGCTATATACTCCTCTGTCTGCTTTACAACCTCATCAAACGAAAGTCCACTTTCCTCAAGCTCCTGCACCTTCATGCCTATAAGTGTCTCGCCGATAGATGCTGAGCGTGAATTGAATACATAGATTTGCTTACCACAATCCTCATGCTCCTCTTTGTACAGATTGACTGCTAAAACAGCGCTGTTGTATGAGCCGCTGAGCTTGCCCGAAAGTGTGACAACATAGATATGATCAGCCTCTCCCTCAAAGGCCTGCATATATTCCTCAGGAGACGGGCATGACGACTTTGGTCCCTTTACACTCTCCTTTACTCTTCTTAAGAAATCATGCTGGTCAAAGCTCTCATCATCGCGGATTCTGTATCCGTCAACATCAAGCTCGAGTGCCACATTGCAAAAATGTCCATCCTTCTTAAGGCTATCTGTGAGCTCACCACAGCTATCTATTATAATCTTATACATATCTATTCCTCCTGCACTATATGATAATAAAAGTTTAAATTACTTTTTTAAAAGTTATTCCATTCCGTAACAAGTAGTTTTCATTACTACGTCATATTAACACTAAAACTAAACTTATGCAAGAGGTTTCTGTATTTATTTTTCCATAATGGTTATCTGCCCTTTAATGGTACCCGAAAAAGGCCGTCACACAGTCACTTAAGGCTTTCATGTCGCGTACTCCCATAAGCTCACAGGCTGAGTGCATTGCAAGAATAGGTATACCAATATCCACAGTCTTTACCGGCAAAAGCGTACCTGCAATCGAGCCCAGTGTGCTGCCGCCACGGCTGTCCGAACGGTTCACAAAACGCTGGTAAGGTATACCCTTTTCATCACACAGCTGACATAGAATAGCAATAGCCTGTGCATCCGTAGCATACGACTGCGAGCACGCCTGCTTGATACAAAAGCCTTTTCCCATGACAGGCATATTTGTGATATCCATCTTTTCCTTTTTATTAGGATGAAGCGCATGAGCCACATCGACAGACAAAAGCATGGCATCATATATGCTCTCATCTATTTCATTTTCTGAAAGGTCCATATTTCTTAAAATACGTCTGAGCATATCGTGAAGCATTATAGAGGCAGCGCCCTGCTTACTGCTGCTGCCAACCTCCTCATGGTCAAAAAGCGCTATGATGTTTATTCCATCAGCTCTGTTTCCATCCTCTATGGCATCAAGAAGTGCCCTGCAGGATGACTGGTTGTCGATTCTCGGTGATGAAATCATGGTGTCATTCACACCGACAAAGCAAGGCTCCTCCATACAAAATGTATTGAGTTCAAAGTCTATGATATCGCTCTTTTCCACAGACAGCTCTCTAGCCAGAAAGCTAAGGAAATAATCCGTGGTCCTTTCATCCTCAGGTATTGAATCAAGCACCGGCATCAGATCCACCTGATTATTTATCTCGACTCCCTTATTCACATCTCTGTTCATATGAATGGCAAGATTTGGAATAATCATGACGGGCTTTTTGGACCTGTAGAGCACCATACGTGGATTAAACACATCCTCACTCCTTACAGCCACACGCCCTGCCACTCCGAGAGGTCTGTCAAACCATGTGTTTAAAATCGGTCCTCCATACACCTCTACATTGACCTGTGCATATGAGTTTGTCATAAAATCCGGATTTGGCTTTATGCGAAGATATGGATAGTCTGTGTGAGCTGCCGCTATTCGCACCATATCCTTTTTGTTGTAGCCGCTTCCTACAGTAAACGCAAACATGGTCGTATCATGGTGATTTAAGACATACCTGCCACCGCGCACAATCTTCCAGTCGCCTGTATAATCTATCTCCTCAAATCCGTTTTCCAAAAGCTCCTGCTTTGCAGCCTTCACACACTCGCATGGTGAAACAGCCGCTTTTAGTAAATCAAATAATTTTTCCTGTTTCATGGATTGCCTCCTGTTTTCATTGCATAACGCATTTATTCTACCACGGACTTTACAATTATTCCAGTTGAACAGGCTTTATTTTTAAGGCTTTATTTTTATATCTATTTTTATGGCATAATCTGCGAATCTGATGTATGATATAATAATCGATAACTATTCAAAACCACTTAAAACAATCATTCGCTGTCACATACAATGTGGAAAATGAGGTGACAAACTATAAACAGTCAAGAGAATTTTGAAATTTTTTAAATTGTTAAAATGGGTAATTTTAATAAGCCATCTGAATACATCGTATTTCAGATGGGAGAAATTAGTATTAATCCACTAGAGATTAACGAAGTTTTTGAGCATTAAAGTCGATATCTTGGCTCTCCAATGCGTAGATGACTCTAATAAGTTTTTTGGCTACATGAGTAATGGCTACTCGATGTGGTTTGCCTTCTCCGCGTTTCTTGGCATAGTAAGTTGCAAATGTCATGTCAAAGCGGATTAACGGTAGACAACAATTGATAAGTGTGTAGCGGA
>ENA-OQDT01000038-OQDT01000038.1-human-gut-metagenome-genome-assembly--contig:-NODE-38-length-67656-cov-4.761391_pt1 | contig 67656 bp, 63 predicted proteins | sample MGYA00242786_ERZ504617 | MGnify/ENA primary metagenome ERZ504617 (study PRJEB26092, sample SAMD00036337) | human gut metagenome | host: Homo sapiens | study: EMG produced TPA metagenomics assembly of...
TTCGTCATATTGCCAAATTCAAATGAATCTGTCATGTTTATTGATATTCGTACAATTGTACATGTAATATTTTGAAGTCTTCTACAGGTATGCGTACGTGGCGTCCTTGATGATTCTGGTCTCCATTAAGTAAAAGCTCGATATTTTTTTCATCTTTCAGGAGTACACTGTAAGATTACAATAGATGGTCCAATGGAAGTGATCGCGCTACTCTTGATTGCGTTCTTCATCTGCTTTTCTGTAAGTCCGATCTTCTTTCCTGCCGAATAAGATTTTTTTGCAAAGATCAGGGCCTGTGCGATAACGAGTATTACCGGGATTCCACAGGCGATCCACATCGGTATACTGTTGGCGATTTTCATAGCATCCATATTGCTACCTCCTTAGAAATAAATAAAATATTCATAAAAATTTATTGAAATTATAATAAAATTATCGCGATAATTCTATGAATAAATATTCACTTTTCTTTTAAAAAGGCATATAGAGGTGTAAAAAAAAATTCACTCCCATATGCCCTTTCATGAAAAAATATTTTATTGATAAATTCTTTCAGTAAACAATTTGTATTGCCATTTTCTATAAGCCTTTCAAAACTTCCACTTCGCCAAATGCTTTCAGAAATTGTTTTTTCCATATCCCGGAAATTCCAGTTCGATCATCATCTCGTCCTCAGAAATAATCTCCCCTTCCCCGTACTTCGGATGTCTGCCTTTTCGCTCTGGCTTCCGTGTTTCTTTCTGTTCTTCTTCCTCCTGCTTTTTCTCCCTGATCAGCTCCCGCGTATCTTTCCGCAGTTTCTGCAGATTCGCTTTCCGCGACTCACTTCCCGGCTTTTCTTCCCAGTCGAGCAGCTCCTCCGGCAGCATCCGCAGATAATTGCTTGGTGTCTCATATCGTCCCGGGATCGTCGGATTTGTATAATAGGAAAGTTCCAGATTCTTCCTTGCACGGGTCAGTCCTACGAAGAATAGACGGCGCTCCTCTTCTCCTGTTCTATGCTTTTGCAGCGAAGCGGGATCAGTCCTTGATTCATTCCGATGATGAATACATAGTCAAATTCCAGACCTTTTGAGGCGTGCAGTGTCATAAGATGAACTGCGTCTTCTTCCTCCGTCTGTTCGTTCTGTATCTGCCGACCTTTTTCCATCGTATGTTTCGCCTGAAACCGCATTCAGCTTCCCTTCTGCAACATGCTACCCGGATCATATGAGGTCTTTCTGGAACCGGATCCTCATCCTCTTTCTGTTTTGCCGGAAGAACATAAGGAAGTTCTGCTCTTTCAAATACTTTTTTCCAGAATCTCTGCCTGCTTCTGCACCCGGTAGAAAACCGCAATCTCCCGGTAAGGAAGTCCCTGCTCATGAAGCTCACGGATCCGCTCTGTCAGATACTCTGCCTCGATAAATGGATCATAATGATTCCTTACCAGAATCTTCTCCCCTCTTTCGCCACTTCCCTCAATCTTTCCTCCAAACTGAAGAAAACGGTTCGCCGCTTCCAGAATCACTTCATCGGACCGGTAGTTAACCGGCAGAGTCAGTTCTTTTGCGCCAAATCTGTGCTTGATCAGGAAGAACATATTCGGTCCGGTTCCTCTCCAGCTGTAGATCACCTGATTCGGATCCCCCACCGCAAAAAAGTGGGTCTTTGTGCCTTTTAACGCCTCCAGAAATTTCAGCTGTTTTTCGTCACTGTCCTGTACCTCATCGACAATGATCCACTTAAGATCCAGCACCTCTTCCTGCTCTTTTGCCACCTGCGTTCCTTCTTCCAGAAGATCTGCAAAGGACATTTTATTCTGCTGTCTTTTGCCTTCTCAAGAAGCGGAAAGATCTGAAACAGATCATCTTTGTATTTTCCCTGTGTTCTTCCTTTCCGATATGCCGCGTAATCCTCTTCCATCCGCTTTTTCAGACGGTTCTGGTATTTGATCTTATAACCGCCTTCTTTTGCGATGGCAAGCACCATTTCCATTTCATCTTCCGGTGTGATAACGGTAAATTCCCGGTTCCATTCTTCCAATTTTGTTCCGTCTTCTGCCTTTTCCGGAAGAAATCTTCGCAGAATCCTTAAGGCAACACTGTGAAAGGTTCCAAATCCCCACAGTTCTTCTTCCGTAAGCTCTGCTTCTTTTCTGGATAGACGTTCTGCGATCTCATCTGCCGCCTTGTTGGTAAAGGTAAGCACTGCCATTTTCTCATACGAAACCTGCTTTTTCTCATGCAGATGCCGCACTTTCTCGATCAGCACTGTTGTCTTTCCGCTCCCTACATTTGCATTTACCAGACATGCCGGGCTTTCATCCAGCACCGCCTCCTGCTGGTAAGGATTTAAAGTTTTTATTTCTTCTATATTATTCATTTCCAAGCTGTTCATCATATCGCCTTTGCAAACGGTCTCTCTTCTTCTGTCGTTCTTTTTTCTCCTGCTCATCCATTTTCGCTTCATACCGTACCCGGATCTGCATATCCGCCGGACAAATCACATGATACCGCAGGGTATTGGTCAGACTTTGGAGGTTATCCGGCTCCATCAGCCATTTTGCATAAAATTCATTTTCCATCGTCAGGATCAGCTTGTGTCCTTCTGTACTGACCTTTTTTAATGGTCTTCAGAAACTGCCCTCCTGCCTCGCCATTTTTGACCACGGCATAACAGACCTTCTCCCACTCATCCGGCAGATTGAAGAAAGAAAATTCTTTCCGGATCACAGGCTGTGGCTCTTTGATATTTTTCTTCAGATAAGCCGGCGGTTCGCTCTCTTCCAGAAGATTATCAAGTCCCCACAGAACCGTCTTCTTATCCAGATTGTAGTCACCTACGCATGCCGGACAGCCATCCTCACACGGACAGCCACTGACCATTTTAATCGCACTTTCCAGAATTTCCGGAATCAGATCATAGATCTTCTCCGAATAACCAAGTCCGCCCTCATATTTGTCATAAATGAAGAGGGACACCTTTTCCTCCCGGAACTCATCCGGAATGGTCGCATTGTTGGACATGGTCACATCGATATCATCCCGTTCCGTCATCGTCACCATCATTACTGCATTCTTGATCGCATACTGCATTCCGTCAAAATGATTGTTCAGCACCAGCTCTCCCATCCGATTTGGCAAAAGAAGACTCCGGTAGACTCTGACAACATTCTCCGGCATTGTAAGCCAGGTGCTTTCCGTGCCATAATCCTTCTGAAGCGGCTGTGTCAGCGTCACATAGCCCAGATTCTGATGGTTATGGAACTGCAGTTTCTTGTACATGGCAATGATTTCGTTTACATTGATATCTCCAAAACGGATTTCCGTCCTCTGGTAAGCGTCCTCCTGAAATACATGCAGGATACGCGTCTCTTCCTGTCCTGCCGGTACCGTATAATAATCCCCTGTAAACGGAATGGCGTAAGCTGTCCGGCTGACCAGATCCATCTTCGTGATCTCATAGGATGCACCATCATGCATATATACAGCACCCGGATGGATCTCATGGTATGCCTGGGATTCGTCCATCTCCGTGATCTCATGTCCGTCCTCCTGCGCAAGCAGCTTGAACCTGGTCTTGTCCATATTACGCAGGCTGTAATCCCCTGCCGGAAATGCAGGCCCCGCCCAGGCAAATCTTCCGGCAAGGCTTTTTACTTCTCCGGCGCTTAAAAGCACCGGGATCATTTCTCCAAGATCCGGAAAAAGCGCAATATCATCCAGTGAAAGTGGCATCTCAGCAGCCGCTGCGCGCAGATGTGCAAGCTCGATCAGAAGATTGTCCGGATCCACGATCGCATTTTCACTTTCTCTTGAGAACAGCCATTCCGGATCGATGGCAATGTACTGGTCAAACGGTTCATTTTCCAGGATCAGATAATTGACACAGGCACTGCCGCTTCGTCCGGCACGTCCACTCTGTTGCCAGAAGGACGCCCTTGTCCCCGGATAACCAACGATCACAGTTGCATCCAGCTTTCCGATGTCGATTCCAAGCTCCAGTGCATTCGTCGATACCAGCCCGGTCAGTTCTCCCTCCGTCATCTTCCGCTCAATCTCTTTTCGCTCCAGCGGGGTATAACCGCCACGGTATCCTGCAATCAGATCTGCCGGATTCTTGCCGCCCACCCGCGCCATTCCAAGAAATCCGGCAGCATCTAATTTATCCTTTGCTTCTTTTAGAATAACTTCTACATTTCTTCTGGATCGTCCAAAGGTGATAAAATGATGATCCTCTTCCACCAGCTCCGGTATCAGTCCGGCTGCCACGGTTGACGCCGCAATCCTTCCGTATACTTTGTCATTATTCCCCTTGATCTCCGGCGGCTGGATAATACAGTATTCCTTCTCCGGTGCCGGCGATCCATCCCGGTCAATCAGCGTAAATCCGCTTCCACAGATCTTTTCGGCAAGCTCTACCGGATTAGCGATCGTCGCGGAGCTGCACAGAAAATGCGGATTCGAATGGTAATACCGGCAAATCCGGTGCATTCTCCGGAAAATATTTGCCAGATGTGCTCCGAAAGCACCGCGGTAAGAATGAAGCTCATCGATCACTACATATCGTAAATTTGCAAAAATCGCGTCAAACCCGTAATTGCTGTGATTCGGAAGGAATGCCGAGTTCAGCATCTCCGGATTGGTCAGGATAATATTTGCACTCTTGCGGATCCTTGTCCGCTCGGCAGGTTTAGTATCTCCATCGTACACGCCTGCTGAAACTCTTCCCTCTCCGAAAAATTTCAAAATCGACTGCATCGCACGGTACTGGTCACTTGCCAGTGCCTTGGTCGGGTAAATAAAATCGCACGTGTCAGCGGGTCTTCCAGAATTTCCTGCAATACCGGGAGCAAAAAGGCAAGCGTCTTTCCACTTGCCGTCGAAGTCGTAATAACCACATTTTCTCCGGCTCTGACCTTCTCAAACATCTCAACCTGATGTGCATAGAGTCTGGAAATATGGTTGCTTTCCAGATATCCCCGGATTTCTTCCCGGAACTCCTCCGGGTAGTCCCGGTACAACGGCTCCCTTTTCTTCATTTTTCTTGTATAAATGATCAGCTTTTTAATTTCTTCCGTCATGAATTCCTCCATAATTTAAAAAATGTGCACCTATAGCACGCAATACCTTTTATTTCACAGGAAGTTCCCGTAGAATAAAAACCAAACACATATTCGTATGTACAGTATAGCATGGCTTTTCCATTCCTTCCATAGATATTTAGTGTATAGATATATTCTATATCATTCATGTAGATTATCTATAAAAAATGTTGTCCATGCAACATACATTTTATTAAAAGAATGTTAAATTCTTATTTTGGATATGCAAATTTTATTCAGGGAGGAATACATACAATGAAAAGAGATTTTTATCAATCGCTCTTACACTTGCTATGGTATCATCTATGGCAGTAGGATGCGGAAGCAGCAAGTCAGATTCTGCTGACAGCAAAAAAGAAGAGAGTGCAAAGACAGAAGCTTCTGCCGATACAGAAAGTAACCAGATCTTATTTAACGGATCTTCTACTTTAGCACCGGTTATCACTTCTATGGCTACTACTTTCTTTGATACTTATGGAACATGGGATGCATATGATTCATCTCTTCCAAAAGAAGATATCGCAATCTACGTTTCAGCAGGCGGATCCGGACAGGGAACCAAAGCCGTTATCGATGGAACTGCAACATTTGGTATGGTTGCAAGAAGCGTAAAGGATGAAGAAAAAGAAGCAATCAAAGATGAAAAAGAATACCAAGTTGGTATCGATGCTCTGACGATCGCAGTAAACCCGGCTAATCCGGTAAATGATGTTCTTGATAACCTTACAACGGAACAGATCGTAGGACTTTTCTCTGGCGAATATGCTACATGGAAAGATCTTGACTCATCTCTTCCTGACGAAGAAGTTGTTGTTATTACACGTGATATCAACGGTGGAGCTCACGAAGTATTCCAGAAGAATATCATGGGTGACACAGAAGTAAAAGCGGATGCGATCCAGGCTTCTTCTATGGGTGAACTTGTTCAGGATATCATTGATAACCAGTACGCAATCGGATATGCTTCATTTGGTGTTGCTAACCAGAATGAAGGAAAAGTAACTCCACTGAAAGTAAACGGTGTTGCTGCAACAAAAGAAAACATTCTTGATGGATCTTACATCATCCAGAGACCACTTCTTCTTGTAGGTTCTGGTGATCCGACAGATGTACAGCAGGCTTTCCTTGATTACGTTCTTGGTGATGAAGGACAGAAAACTGTAGAAGATATGGGATTCATTCCTATGAAATAATCTTCCGATATTGAAGGGGTGTGCAAAGACACACCCCTTTTTCTTGCTATATGTCGCTGGTTAATCCCAGGGGTCAATTTTGATTTGTATCCGGACAGCGCTGTCTGTCCTGCATCATACCTAGAAAGGATTTACTATGTTTAAGAAACTTTCAGATAAATTCAGCAAAGGAATCATTTATCTGGCTGCCTTTCTCGTAACGGCACTGATGGCAGTCATGATGATCCATATTGTGAAGGAAAGTATTCCTGCCATTTCACAGCTTGGAATCAAAATGTTCCTGCCTACCACTGAATGGCGCCCTGTCAGTCAGAAACCGCAGTACGGACTTTTACCTGCGATTGCCGGTACCCTTTATGTCTCAGCGATCGCAGTTGTCCTCGCACTCATCTTCGGCGTTGCCTGTGCCTGCTTTCTGGACTATTACCTTCCGAAAAAGGTGGCATCCTTATTCCTTGCGTTCATCGATCTGGTTGCAGGAATCCCGTCCGTCATCTTCGGATTTATCGGACTTACGGTTCTTGTAAAAGCCTTTGCCACCCACCTCCATATGGCAGCCGGTCAATGTATCCTGGCAGCCGGGATCGTGCTGGGGATCATGCTTTTACCATTCGTTATTTCCACCTGTCATGAATCTTTACAGACTGCACGAAAGACTTACGAGTTCAGTGCGATCACACTTGGATTCTCCAGAGAATTTACCCTGCTGCATTTTATTCTTCCGGCAATCCGGCCGGGAATTGTAGCAAGTGCGATGATGGCATTCGGACGTGCGCTTGGGGAGACGATGGCAGTAATGATGGTGATCGGTAATTCTGCAATTTTCCCGAAGCTGTTGGGACGCGGGCAGACGCTTCCGGCGCTGACAGCTCTTGAGATGGGAAGCATTGAATACGGAAGTATACATCTGTCGGTGCTTTATGTAGCAAATCTTGTGCTGCTGGTGATACTTGCAGTAGTGACACTGGCAGGGCAGCTGTTGAAGAGGAGGTTTGCAGAACATGAAAAATAAACTGACAAAGTATATGATGCGTACCTTGCTCGGAATTCTTGGAATTTTTACAATCGTAGTGACGCTGTTCTTATTCCTGTATATCTTCTGGAAGGGAAAGAATGTGATGAGTCTTTCATTTATTCTGGATAAGCCGGCGGGGGTACCGCTTGGAACAGCAGGTGGAATCTATCCGGCACTGATGGGATCTATCTATCTTGGCGCACTTTCGGCACTCATGGGGGGAATCATCGGAATCGGTGTGGCTGTTTATCTTGTGTTTTATACAAGGAAAAGTATATTTTACCAAGTAATCAGTGCCTGCATTACAGGACTGTCCGGAATTCCTTCTATTCTGTTCGGTCTGGTTGGCTATACGCTGTTGATCTATCAGTTTGGTCTGGGAAGAAGTCTCTTGTGTTCAGCTATCTGTGTGGCTGTTATGATTGTACCGTTTATTGCGATCCGTGCAGAAAAGATACTGAAAGAAAAGGGCACAGAATACATGAAGAATTCACTGGCACTTGGAATGTCCAGAGAATATGCGGTCATACGATTAATTCTTCCGGTCTGTGCAGTGGAATTGCTTGGAACGGTGGCGCTTGGAATGGCATACGGAATGGGAGCGGTTGCACCGATTTTGTATACGGGTGCGGTTATGGTCGCAGATGTTCCGGGAAAACTTACGGATCCATTTATGTCATTGCCGTATCATCTGTATATGCTGGTAAATAATGGATTTTCTCTGGATTATGCATATGGAACGGCGTTCGTACTGATGTTATTCTTACTGCTCATACAGATCATATGTAAATGTATTACTTATATACGAAAGGATTACTGATATGTTAACGATAGAACAGATAAGTTGTGGATTTGGCAGACAGGAGATATTGCATGATATCAGTCTTACGATACCGGAAGGAAAGATTACGGCAATCGTAGGACAATCCGGCTGTGGAAAAACAACATTTTTAAAGACACTAAACCGAATGATAGAAGAGGAGGGCGGCTTTTATAAAGGAAAGATCATTCTTGACAGCGAAGACATTAAAGGACTTTCAACGGAAGTATTAAGAACCAGAATCGGAATGGTATTTCAACAGCCGATCGCATTTCCGTACAGTATAGAGAAGAATCTGTCATACGTCCTGAAATATCATGGAATTAGAGAAGCCGGAGAAATAGAGCGGATCACCAGAGAGTGTCTGCAGAAAGCAAGACTATATGATGAAATAAAAGACCAACTGAAGAAGTCTGCAAAAAAATTATCCGGTGGACAGAAACAGCGTCTTGCCATAGCAAGAAGTTTGTGTGTGAATCCGGAAATTCTGCTGTTGGATGAGCCGTGTTCTGCGCTTGATATGAAGAATACCATTGCGATAGAAGAGACACTTCTGGAATTAAAGGGAAAATATACATTTGTGATCGTAACACATAATCTGGCACAGGCAAAAAGAATTGCAGATCAGATTATCTTTATGGATCAGGGAAGAGTACTGGAAGTGACAGACACAAAGACATTCTTTGAGCATCCGTCATCCGAACCTGCAAGAGAGCAGATACAGTATATGTAAGAGTAAAGGAGAACGTATGAGAATAGAAATTCCCGGATATAAAACGATGGATCTGAAATATCTGATTCTGGATTATAACGGAACTATTGCGAAAGATGGCATAATACCCGAAAGTGTAAAGGAACGGCTGAAAAAGCTGAGTGGAATATATGAGATTTATGTTCTGACAGCAGATACACATGGAACTGCGAGAAAGATATGTGAAGGACTACCGTTAAAGATACAGACATTCCCTGGTAATGCTGCAGCAGAAGAAAAAAGAAAAATCATAGAGCAACTGGGTGGGAAACGGTGTATTGCAGTAGGAAACGGACGGAATGACCTGCCTATGTGCAGGATAGCAGAACTCAGTGTTGGAATTATAGAGGCGGAAGGTGCGTATGGAAGACTGATTGCAAATGTTGATATCTGTACCAGATCGATAGAGGAAGCACTGGATGTGCTTGCAATGCCGAAAAGGATGGTAGCGACACTAAGGGGATAAGTTTATATCCCCCTTTTTTTTGACGTTTTTATAGCAATCATGCTAAAATAGAGAAATCTACCATGTGTATGGAATATTTTGAGCCGGCAGGGACAGTAAAAAGACCAAAAACCCCGTCCCCAATGGCTGGAGAGGGAAAATTATGAATAAAAGAGAATCATTTAGCAGCAGATGGGGATTTATCTGTGCCTGTATCGGTTCAGCGGTCGGTATGGGAAATATCTGGATGTTCCCAACAAGAGTATCATTGTATGGAGGCGGTTCATTTCTGATACCATATTTTATATTTGTAATACTGATCGGTTCGACGGGAGTGATCGGGGAGATGAGCTTTGGGCGTGCGGCAAAGGCCGGTCCAATCGATGCATTTGGAATTGCCTGTGAGAAAAAAGGAAAGAGAAAAGTCGGAGAAGCACTGGGGATGATCCCTGTATTCGGATCACTTGCCATGGCGATCGGATATACGGTTGTAATGGGGTGGATCCTAAGATATGCCGTTGGAACATTTACAGGAGCAACACTTTCGCCTGAAAATGTGGATGAATTCGGGGCGGCATTTGGTAAGATGGCGTCAGCATTTGGTAATAATATATGGCAGATACTTGCGCTTGTGGCCTGTATGCTGATTCTGATGTTAGGTGTCGGAAGTGGCATTGAAAAAGCAAATAAGATCATGATGCCGATATTCTTCGCATTGTTCGTGATTCTGGGAATTTATGTCGGATTCCAGCCGGGAGCAAGTGAAGGATACCGTTATATTTTCAGAGTAGATCCAGAGGCATTCAAAGATCCGGCAACGTGGATCTTTGCACTTGGTCAGGCATTCTTTTCCCTGTCGGTAGCAGGAAATGGAACATTGATCTATGGATCTTATCTTTCGGATGAAGAGGATATTCCGGCTTCTGCAGGAAGAGTTGCATTATTTGATACGATTGCAGCAATTCTTGCCGCACTCGTTATCATTCCGGCGATGGCAACAACGGGAGCGCAGTTGGATCAGGGAGGTCCCGGACTATTGTTCATCTTTCTCCCGAATCTGATCAAAGGAATGCCGGGAGGATGGCTGATCGCAATCATCTTCTTTGTTGCGGTATTACTTGCGGGTATGACATCGTTGATCAACTTGTATGAGGCTCCGATCGCTACGGTGCAGGAAAAATTCAAGCTTGGAAGAGTGCCGGCATGTGCATTTACAGGAATTGTGGGAGTGATCGTCTCCTTGCTGATCCAGGGCATCGTGTCAGACTGGATGGATGTGCTGTCTATCTATATCTGTCCGCTTGGAGCCGGGCTTGCAGGAATCATGTTCTTCTGGATATGCGGTAAGGCATTCGTGGAAAAACAGGTTAATACAGGAAGAGAGACACCATTTACGAAACAGTATTATACAATATGTAAATATTTTTATGTACCGGTATGTTTTATTGTGCTGATCCTTGGAATTGTTCTCGGAGGAATCGGTTAGAAGAAAAAAGGAATGAGAGGATAAAGAAGAATGAAAAAAGGAAATGTGGCAGCATTACTGCCGATAGGCGTATTTTTGTGTATCTATCTGGGGCTTGGAATCGCATTTGAATATGTAATGAAGATTCCGATGGGATTCTATAATGTTCCGATCATAATCGCATTTCTTGCAGCGATTCTGGTGGCATGCCTGCAGAACCGCAAGATAAGTTTTGACAGAAAGCTGGAAATCATGGCGCAGGGGCTTGCTGATAAGAATATTATTACAATGCTTCTGATCTTCCTGACGGCTGGGGCGTTTGTCGGAGTGGTAGGAAGAAGCAGTGCGGAAAGTGTGGCATATTTCATGTTGTCACTGATTCCGGCAAGATTTTCAGTTGCGGTATTATTTGTGGTAGCCTGTTTTGTGTCGGTTGCCATGGGAACGTCGGTTGGGACAATTACATTGATCACGCCGATCGCAGTGTCCGTATCCAAGGCTTCGGGATTTGACATGGCACTTTGCATCGGTTCGGTTATGGGAGGATCAATGTTCGGAGATAACCTTTCTTTTATTTCAGATACAACGATCGCAGCATGTAACGGACAGGGATGTCAGATGAAGGATAAATTCCGTGAGAACTTCGGAATTGCACTTCCGGCGGCGATTGCAACGCTGGTATTGATTTTAGTTTTTTCATTTCAGACAGACATTGCCGGACAGGTAAGTAAGTCTTATAATCTGGTGCAGATTATCCCGTATGTGCTGGTTCTCATAGGAGGAATTGCCGGAGTCAATGTGTTTGTGGTGCTTCTGATCGGAATTCTGTCAGGTTCGGTTATCATGCTGGCCGGCGGACATGTTGCGGCGACAGAGCTGCTTGCTAATATGGGTTCCGGGGCTTCCGGGATGTTCGAGACGAGTATGGTGGCAATCCTGGTGGCAGCGATGTGTGCACTGATCCGTGAATATGGTGGTTTTGATGCATTGCTGACAGGAATCCACAAAGTATTCAAAGGCCGCAAAGGCGGTCAGTTTGGTATGGGACTTCTGGTCGGAACGATGGATATTGCAACGGCGAATAATACTGTGGCGATCGTAATGGCGAATCCGATCGCGAAGGATATGGCAAAAGAATATGGGATCACACCGCGAAAGGCAGCTTCGATACTGGATACATTTTCCTGTATTTTTCAGGGGATTATTCCTTACGGAGCGCAGATGCTGGTAGCAATCTCTGCGGCAAGTGAACTGGGATATCGTGTGTCGGCATTTCAGATCATGCCGAAGCTTTTTTATCCGTTTTTATTATTTGTGAGTTCTATGATATTTATCTTTGTGATTCCGGCAAAGAAAGAGAGGTAAATCGTGAAAGAAGAGATCAGACAGAAACTGACAGGTGCAGTCATCGGACTTGCAAGAACCTGTGAGAATAACGAAAAGACAGAGAACACTAACCGGGTATTCCTAGAAGCACTGACGGTGGCCGGAGACTGGTCGGCAAGTATCTTTGATATGAGTGAGATGTTAGAAAAGGTAAGAAATGAAAAATATACAGTCTCACCGGGATGTGTAACATGTGCAGCGCCATGTGGCAATACGGATGACTATGATATGGAGAATCTGTGGAAAGAATCCGAAGAAATCGGAGCTTTCAAGAATACAATCCTGATGGTGATCTGTCAGACAGCAGCAAAATTGTATCATGCAGATCAGACAGAAGAATCTGAGACGGTGAAGTTATTATTCCGTGCGTTACGTATGATCAGTTTTGAGGGCTGGGATGTTGCAGGGCTTATACCGGTGATGCTGGAGCTTGGAAAAGCCGGACGGATATAAAAATAAATAGAATAATATTAGCAAAAAAGACTTTAAAAGGGATTCGGAAAAATCTATTCCAAAGTCTTTTTTGTTATCCATTCAAAAGAAGTATTACTTATGAAAGATAAGAAAAATTATCTGATTTGATAGAAGATTAATGATAAGAAATGCGTTATAATAACAATACACTGTATATATCAAGGAGGAACAAAAACATGACAGTACCAGAAAGACTTTCCGCACTTCGAAAGTGCATGGAAGAAAAGAACATTGATGTGTATGTAGTACCGACTGCCGACTTTCATCAGAGTGAATATGTTGGGGAACATTTCAAAGCGAGAAAGTTCATTACAGGGTTCTCAGGATCAGCAGGAACCGCTGTGATCACAAAGACAGAAGCAAGACTTTGGACAGACGGACGTTACTTCATCCAGGCGGCAGCACAGTTGGAGGGGACAACTGTAGAACTCATGAAAATGGGTGAGCCTGATGTGCCGGAGCTGAATGCATACATTGAAGAGGTATTAAAAGAAGGAGAGACTCTCGGATTTGACGGAAGAGTCGTATCCGTTGGCGAAGGAGAAGGCTATGCAGCCATCGCCCGGAAGAAGAATGCGAAAGTAAATTACCAGGTAGACTTAATTGATGAGATCTGGGAAGACCGTCCGGTATTATCTGAGGAGCCTGCATTTGACCTGGATGTAAAGTATGCTGGAGAGAATGTTGCAAGCAAACTTGCAAGAATCCGTGAAGAGATGAAAGAAGCAGGAACCAATGTGCACGTTGTATCTACGATCGACGACATCTGCTGGACGTTAAATATCCGTGGAAATGATATAGACTTCTTCCCACTGGTATTATCTTACGGAATCATTACAATGGACAGTTTCGAGCTGTATATCGATGAGAGAAAATTAGATGACAAGTTAAAAGCCAAACTTGCAAAAGATGGCGTAAACTTACACCCATACAACGACATTTACGAAGACGTGAAGAAATTTGGCAGTGATGTGGTTGCAATGATCGATCCTGGAAAACTGAATTATGCATTGTTCAACAATATTCCTGAAAATGTTAAGACAGTAAAAAAGAGAAATCCGGCAATTCTCATGAAAGCGATCAAGAACCCGGTTGAGATCGAGAACATCCGCAAAGCACAGATCAAAGACAGTGTTGCGCATGTAAGATTCATGAAATGGCTGAAAGAAAATGTCGGCAAGATGAAGATCACAGAGATGAGTGCCTCTGACAAACTGGATGAGTTCCGTGCTGAGATGGGAAACTTCATCCGTCCAAGCTTCGAGCCAATCTCTTCATTTGGAGAGCATGGTGCAATCGTACACTACACATCTTCTCCGGAGACAGATGTAGAGTTAAAAGAAGGACAGTTATTCTTAACGGATACAGGAGCTGGATTCTATGAAGGTTCCACAGATGTAACCAGAACTTACGCACTCGGCGAAGTTCCACAGATCATGAAAGATCACTTCACATTGGTTGCGATTAGTAACTTACAGCTTGGCAGTGCAAAATTCCTGGAAGGTTCTACCGGTATGATTCTTGACATCCTTGCAAGAAAACCATTCTGGGACAGAGACTTAAACTTCAACCATGGTACAGGACACGGAGTCGGATACCTTCTGAACATCCACGAAGGACCTGCAGGTTTCCGCTGGAAATATCGTAAGGGTGAGACAGAAGTATTACAGGAAGGCATGGTCATCACAGATGAGCCTGGAATCTATATTGAAGGATCTCACGGAATCCGTCTGGAGAACGAACTGTTGACCTGCAAAGGAACATTGAATGAATATGGTCAGTTCATGTACTTCGAAGCAATCACCCTGATTCCAATGGATCTGGATGCGATCAATCCGGATATTATGACACAGGAAGACAAGAAACTGCTGAATGATTATCATGCAAAAGTATACGAAGTGATTGCTCCTTACCTGAACGAGGAAGAGCAGGAGTGGCTGAAGAAATATACAAGAGCTGTCTAAGCAGCGAGATTGAACGGGAGTTTTGAATCTCTGCTTCTAAATGAGAAATGATATTCATATAATGAATTGACAAAGAAATAAATACTAAGTAGAATCTAGGTTAGCTGTAACTAACCTAGATTCTTTTTAGTAAAGGAGTTCTTTATATTATGAAGAAAAAATTCCGAAATCAATCAAAGAATAAGACATTTGATTTTTTACGTTATCTGGGACCGGGCCTTCTGGTAACAGTAGGATTCATAGACCCTGGAAACTGGGCTTCGAATATTGCGGCGGGCTCCGGATTCGGATATGAGCTATTGTGGATGGTGACGTTATCGACCATCATGCTGATCATATTGCAGCACAATGCAGCACATCTGGGAATTGCAACGGGACTTTGCCTTTCGGAGGCGGCAAGCAGATATATCCAAAGGCTGTTAAAGAATATTATTCTTCTGTCGGCAATGCTTGCGGCAGTAGCAACTGCGATGGCAGAGATGCTAGGTGGTGCAATCGCATTGCAGATGCTGTTTCGGATACCAATAAAAATAGGGAGTATGCTGATTCTTGCAGTTTCTCTTTTATGTGCATTTACGAATGCTTATAAAAGGATTGAGAAGCTGATCATCATATTTGTATCGCTGATTGGATTTTCTTTCTTATTTGAAATAGGAATTGCGAAGATCGACTGGGGAGCAGCCGCAGTCGGATGGGTGAAACCTTCGTTTCCAGCGGGAAGTATGCCGGTGATCTTAAGTGTATTAGGAGCGGTGGTAATGCCGCACAATCTGTTCTTACATTCGGAGATCATCCAGAGCAGACAGTGGAACCTGGAAGATGATTCCGTGATCAAACAGCAGCTGAAATATGAATTTAAAGATACATTATTTTCCATGATCATAGGATGGGCGATCAACAGTGCCATGATTCTGATGGCAGCAGCTACGCTTTATCAGGGCGGAAATGGGAGGCAGATTGATGATTTGACAGTCGCAGGAAAGATGTTGTCGCCTTTGATGGGAAATGCGGCGACGGTAGTCTTTGCACTGGCACTGTTATTGGCCGGTATCTCATCGAGTATCACTGCTGGAATGGCAGGTGGAACGATTTTTTCCGGGATCTTTAATCAGCCATATGACATGAAGACAAAAGAGACGAAAGCTGGCATTTTATTGACGATGATTCTGGCAGCGGTTGTCATCCTGTTTATCAGCCAGCCGTTTAAAGGTCTGATATATTCCCAGATGCTGCTTGCGATTCAGCTTCCGATTACAATATTTACACAGATATATCTGACCTCATCTGAAAAAGTAATGGGAAAATATGTGAACAGCAGACGTTTGAATTTTTTGCTTCTGGTGATTGCTGTGATTGTAACAGGGCTGAATATAGCATTGCTTTTTGTATAGACAGGAAGAACAGAATAAGAAGAAAGAAAAACCGGGCACTGTATAGAAACAGGCTCGGTTTTTTTGTATCAATTATTCGGTTACAGCGGAAGCGGCAACGTTTTCTTTCTCAGGAAACATCTTTCTGAAGATCAGACGGATGAATGGTCCGCAGTAGAAGATCTGCCAGAAGAAAGCAACCGGGAAGTTCATGAATGTTGTCTGACACCAGGTAGCAATTACATTACTTCCTGCGTTCTTGAACAGAATCGTTGCAACAAGACTCATGCAAGGACACATGATGCATACGATCATGGAAGAGATTGCAAGAGTGATGAAGATTGGTCTGTCCTGTGGTGTAACGATACGGAATGCAAGCATATGTGCAAGCTTGTCAACGAAGACAAATTCCAGAACGAAAGCAACCGGCCACATGATCTTCAGTTCGCCGAAAGCCATCAGGAATACTTCGTTGCTCATTCCTCCGACATTCAGGCAAATATTGTAACAGATCATGATGTAAACCATCAGAAAAGACATCATCAGTGTAAAAATAACATTTTGAAATAAAGTTTTTGGCATAATTTTTGTTCTCCTTTTTATGTGAATATTTAAAAATGGGTACAAAAAAGACACTTGTGTTGTTCGTTAGTCAAGCATACACTTGTGTCGTTTCCAATTAAACCAAAATCATCTTATTTTTTTGTCCGAATATGAATTATACCGAATGAAAAGCTAAAAATCAAGCATTTATTAAAGAAAGGGCAATTGATTAAAATTCAATTGCCCTTTTAACGGCCTCAATATCTCCCGTAAACAAGATGCTCTCCATTCCAAGTTCTTTACTTGCAATGACATTTTCCACCGTATCATCGATGAAGAAGCATTCACTTGGTAGAAGGTCATATTTATTGAACAGATGGTAATAAATATCGTGTCCCGGCTTTGCCATCTTTAGAGGTGCAGAGAAGACGATGCCATCGAATTCTTTCAGGATCGGATAATCTTTCGGTGCACGTTCTGCAAACCTGGTAGAAGCGTTGGAAAGCAGATAGATCGGAACTCCCCGGGCTTTTAACTCTTTGATGAATTTCCATGTTTCAGGAAGCGGATCGACATACTGGAACCAGTTCTCGAAAAAATCGCGGGCAGTATCTTTCAGACGGTCCGGAAGTTCTGCAATCGTATCTTTGGCATTCTGGTCATAGTCGATAGTTCCGGCATCTAAAGCTACCCAGTTTTTAAAAATGGCATCAGCAAGAATATCATAATCTTCCGGTGTAGAAGCAAATTTCCCCAGGATATAGTCTCCTTTAAATTTTCCGATTACATTTCCAAAGTCGAAAATAATATTCTTGTATTTCATCTCAAGTTCCTCCCTGTATTTTATACTGCCTGTTTTATATTTTTATAAACACTATTATAGCTTTATGGATAGAAGGAATCAATATATATAGGATAAATAACATGTCAATATAAGTATGATTAATAAAAGAATGTCAGGATTTTGTGAGATTGACAATTATCGGGAAAGTGTATATGATTTTCGATAGAACTGTAAAAGGAAAGAGAGATTATTATGGAAATCAGTATACTTTTAATGGAACAGATCACAGAACTATTTCTTATGATACTGATGGGATATATTATTGTAAAGACAGGATTGTTAAAGGGAGATGACAGCAAAGTTATTTCTAAAATTGTATTATATCTTGTTATCCCGTGTGTGATCATCAATGCATTTCAGGTGGATTATACGAGTGAAAAGGTGAAGGAACTTTTGCTGGTATTTGCAGCGTCGGTATTATTACAGGTTATATTGCTGGCAGCAGTGTGGGGTGTTGGAAAGGTATTGAAACTAAATGAAGTAGAGATGACATCCATCTATTATTCGAATTCGGGCAATTTGATCGTACCGCTGGTGACTTTTATTCTGGGAAAAGAATGGGTATTATACGGTTGTGTGTTCATGAGTGTCCAATTGGTATTTCTGTGGACGCATGGCAAGAATACGATCAGCCGGGAAGGAAAGTGGGACTGGAAAAAGATTGTATTCAATATCAATATGATCTCGGTATTTGCCGGAGTTGTGCTGTTTTTTTACCAGGATCAGGCTTCCGGAAATTGTAAATCAGACCTTAAGTTCTGTGGGCAGTATGATCGGTCCGGCAAGTATGATCGTAACGGGGATGCTGATCGCAGAGATGAATCTGAAGAGTATATTTGAAAATGTGAAAGTGTATTTTATTTCATTTCTGAGACTGGTCGTGATACCTGTGATATCATTGATGATTTTAAAGATAAGCGGGCTTGTGAACATACATTCGTATGGAAAGAAATTACTGCTTATCGTATTTCTTGCGGTGATCACACCGTCTGCTTCAACGATCACACAGATGTGTCAAGTGTATGGAAATGATTCGAAATATGCCAGTGCAATCAATGTTATGACGACATTATTATCCATTGTGACAATGCCACTCATGGTGCTCTTGTATCAGACTGTGATGTAGAAGAGAGTATAGATGAAAGGCGTGTATTTGTATATAGTTGATGAAGAAAATTATCTGTTTTCTGATTGAAAGCTAACCAAAGGTAAGATACAATGGAGATATGAAGGAGGGGAGCAGAAGATGGCAGAATTACTTACAGCGGCGACACCGATATCCTATTATCTCGTTGCAGTAAATATTATTGCATTTATTTTATATGGAACGGATAAAGCGAAAGCAATGCATCATCAGTGGAGGATCAAAGAGGCAGTGCTGATAGGGATTGCGTTTGTCGGCGGTGCATTTGGTGCGTTTGCAGGAATGATTGTATTTCATCATAAGACAAGAAAGATGAAATTCCGAATCTTAGTTCCAATCGCTATTATCATCTGGCTGACCCTTGGCGGATTTTTGGCAGAACGTGATGTGGTAGGACTGACGAAGACAGACCGGCCAAAGAATGAATACAACGGCACAGAGATCACACCGTATCATAGCAGTGTGGATAAAGATGGTGACGGTACGGATGATCAGACCGATATTTTGAAGAATGCATTGGTTTATGTGAAGAAGCGGCCGGTTTACAAGAGCAGATATTATCAGACCGGTTATCCGGATGACAGATATGGTGTCTGTACAGATGTTGTCGGATATGCGCTTAAGAAAAGCGGATATGACCTGCGGGAACTGGTAGACAAAGATATCAGAACGAATTCGAAGGATTATGATATCGATGAGCCGGATAAAAATATTGATTTCCGAAGAGTAAAGAACCTGAGAATATATTTTGAACATACAGCGACCAGTCTGACCACGGATGTAAATGACATTGAACAATGGCAGGGCGGCGACATTGTAGTGTTCAAGAATCATATCGGGGTAATTTCTGACAGACGGAATGTGGAAGGTGTACCATATGTGATTCATCATAATGATCCGTATCAGAAGAATTATGAGGAAGATATCCTGCAGGAGAAAACGGATATTGTCGGGCACTTTAGAATATCGTAATGGCAAAGCACTGTGAAATATTACCAAATTTCGCAGTGCTTTTTTGGCGCATTTTTCAATATGTCTTTTTATGACAAATCTTTTAATAATAAAGACTGTTCGTCCGGTTTAGCATTCTCAGCAATTACATCACGGACGTTCTGCATACGCATGTCCAGGTCGGCACTGATCTGTGCACAGGCAAGCATCTCATCCTCCAGATATTTTGCTTTGTCAGCCGGGATATCTTTCTTGTAACGCAGCTTATGTTCCAGACTTGCCCAAAAATCCATAGCGATCGTACGAAGCTGTACTTCTACAGTCATGTTACGTTTTCCGTCCTGTAAAAAGATTGGTACACTGACGATCAGATGAAGGCTGCGGTATCCGCCTGGTTTTGGATTTTTGATATAGTCTTTCTTCTCAAGAAGTGTGATGTCATCCTGAGAAAGCAAACAGTCCGCAAGCATATAGATATCATCCGGAAAAGAGCAGATGACACGGACACCGGCAATATCATGGATATTTTCTTCAATAGAAGAAAGGGTGAGAGGTATGTCTTTTTTACGGATCTTTTTAATCAGGCTTTCCATGGATTTGACACGGGATTTGATATCCTCAATCGGATTGCGGTCATATTCCAGGGAATACTGTTCGTTTAATACTTTGAATTTCGTCTCTACTTCCATGATGGCACATTGATAATAGGACATCTGTTTCTCTATTGGTTTCATATTTTTATTAACAAAATCCAGAAATTCGTCAGACATCAGACTGTTTCTGACGAAGCGTTCTTTGCGTTGTTCGATAAATGTCTCAAAGGGTCTCATGTTGCATTTCTCCTTTCATTATCCAAAAATATTTTAGCATATCTGTAGTTGAAATTCTATCAACAGATAGGTGCGTTTATGGGAGAATGCGACAATGTAAAAGAATTGTAGCAAGTTGTACAAAATCAAGTCCAATTGTCGGATATATTCACAGTTAAAATTTTTCGTGGTAAGATAAATGACATAACATAAGATATAAAGAAACAAATCATAAGGAAGTGTAAGTTTATGAATTCCAGATACAAAGGAATATTTTTCATTACATTATCGGCGTTATCATTTGCATTCATGAATGCTTTCGTAAGGTTATCCGGTGATCTGCCTTCGGTACAGAAGAGCTTTTTCAGAAATCTGGTAGCTTTTTTTATTGCGCTGATCATGATCATAAGAAGCAAGGATGGATTCAAAATCGAAAAGGGAAATCTGAAATATATGATTCTGCGTGCGACATTCGGTACGGTGGGAATCTTGTGTAATTTCTATGCGGTGGATCATCTGGTGCTGTCGGATGCATCGATGCTGAATAAGATGTCGCCGTTTTTTGTAATTATCTTTTCATTTTTATTGCTGAAAGAAAAGATGAGTCCGGCACAGACACTGGCGGTTGCAGGTGCATTTATCGGAAGCTTATTTGTAATCAAACCGACATTTACGAATATGGCACTGGTACCGTCACTGATCGGACTGTGCGGTGGGATCTGCGCAGGTATTGCTTATGCGATGGTGCGTATCCTGGGGCAGAGAGGACAGAAAGGTTCTTCGGTTGTAATCTTCTTTTCAGGATTCTCGTGTGTGGTTACACTGCCATATCTGCTTCTGGATTTTCATCCGATGAGCGGCCTGCAGATCTTAACGCTTCTGGGAGCGGGACTTGCGGCTGCAGGCGGCCAGTTCGGAATCACGGCGGCTTATTATCATGCACCGGCGAAAGAGATATCCATTTATGATTATTCGCAGATCATCTTTTCGACGATTCTGGGCTTCTTTCTGTTCGGACAGGTACCGGATAGGTATAGCGTGCTGGGGTATGTGATCATATGTGCGATGGCGCTTTGGATGTTTGTGTATAATAAGAACCGGGATTAAACACAAAATCGATTTAATAATTCAGCTTTTCTGGAATCAAAAGTTTTCCGAATCTGTTCGTTGGTTTTTACCGGTGGATACTCTAGAAAAAACGAAGGAGCTTACTTTATGCAGGCACAAGTAAAAACGTGGGGGAATAGTCAGGGGGTTCGCATTTCAAAGGAAATATTAAAAGCTGCAAACATAAGAGCTTCTAAGACTGGTATTACAAACTGTTATTACATTTTACAATAATTATGTTGACTTATAGAAAATCCATGATATGATTCAAATGTTAGATTTAGGAAATGGTAATTTTATGAAGGAAAACAAGGGGTAAAAAAGATGAATTATAACAAGATTGTACAGGGGATCCTGGACATCGGAGAAGCGATGCTTCAAAGCGGTGCAGAGAATTTCCGTTTGGAAGACAGCTTTTACCGCATGTGCAGAAGCTATGGATTTAAGAGATCGGATGTATTTGTCATTCCGAGTAATATACAGGTGACGGTGGAGACACCGGAAGGCGAGATTATTACACAGATACGTCATATCGAGTCGTCGGAGCCGAATTTTGACCAGCTGGATTATCTGAATAATCTGTGCAGATATGTCTGTCAGCATACACCGGATGAAAATGAGATGCGTGAGAAGTATCTGGAAGTTATCAATCGTGAACCACAGAAGCGTATCACAAGATATGCGGCAGGAATCATGGGTGGAACAGGATTTGCTGTATTTTTCGGGTGTAACCTCCGGGATGCGGTCATTGCATTTATAGTATCGGTGATGATCGTTGCAGTCGGTGACTGGCTTGCGAAGCGTGAAAGCAACTTACTGGTTTACAATGGTATTCTTGCGTTTATATCAGAAGTGATTATTATCGGAGCTTTGAAGATGGGAATTGCAGAGCATCCGGACCGTATTATGATCGGTATCGTCATGCTTCTGATCAGTGGACTGAGTACAACGAACGGAATCAGGGATCTTCTTCAGAGAGACTTCATTTCCGGATTCATTAATATTATGAATTCGTTCCTTGGAGCAGCGGGAATTGCATTTGGAATTGGTCTGGCGATCATATTATTCCACGAGGGATATTCCGATCATTTTATCCTGAATCACAGTGTACCGATCCAGCTGCTCTCCTGCACGGTTGCATGTACGGGATTTGCATTATGGTTCAAGATCCGTGGAAAACAGGTATGGTATAACAGTATCGGAGCATTTTTTACATGGGCAATCTATGTTGCAGTATACGCAGTAAAACCGAGTAACTTCATGGCAACCATGATTGCAGCAGGATTTGTTGGATTTTATGCATTTATCATGTCCAGAGTAAATAAAGCACCTTCAACCATCTTTTTGACTGCATCGGTATTCCCGCTGATCCCAGGACCGAATCTGTACTATGTAATGTACGGGTGTGTCAGCCAGGATCCGCAGATGGTTTTTGATGAGACGATTATTCTTCTGGCGACTTGCCTTGCAATTGCATTCGGATTTATCATCGTAGATGTGGCATCCAGAAGTATCATGCATGCAATGAAGAGAGAATATCATATCGGTAAAAGCGCATTGAATCTTCCGCTGATCGGTGGAAAGAAATAATAATTGAAATCTATGAATTATGAAAAGTTAGTACAGGGAATCCTGAATATAGGAGAAGCAATGTTACAGTGCGGGGCGGAAATTTTCCGGGTAGAAGACAGCCTGTACCGTATGTATAAGAGCTATGGTTTCGTAAAATATGATGTATATGTGATTCCAAGTAATATACAGGTGACGGTGGAGTCGCCGGAAGGTGAGATTCTCACACAGATCAGGCATATAGAGTCTACAGGGGCAGATTACGACAGGCTGAATTATCTGAATGCCCTGTCACGGTATGTCTGTGCATATAATCCGGATGACAAAGAACTGGTCAGGCGCTATAAAAAAGTAATTGCACGGCCGGATCAGAGTGAACTGATCACAGGAATCGCACAGATTACAGGTGGAACGGCGTTTACCGTATTCTTCGGCGGGGATATGCAGGATGCAGTTGTTGCATTGATTGTCTGCCTGATGATCGTTCTGGCAGGCAGATGGCTTGGTAAGCGGGAGGGCAACCCGATGATCTACAATCTGATCCTTGCATTCTTATCGGAGGTTGTGATCATCAGTGCTGCCAGGATCGAATTGGGAGATCATCCGGACCGTATCATGATAGGAATTATCATGCTGTTGGTCAGTGCACTTGGTGTGATCAATGGGATACGTGATGTGATGCAGAGAAACTTTATATCCGGAGCACTGGAAGTAATGAATTCAATGCTTGGTGCGTTTGGCATTGCTTCCGGGATCGCACTTGCAATGCTGTTGATGGGAAATATATCGGCAGAAGGATTTGATGTGAATAAAAATACCGTGATTCAGCTGATTTCCTGTACGATAGGCTGTATCGGTTATGCAAGCTGGTTCAAAATACGGGGAAAGAAAATCCTGTATTCCGGTGTCGGGGCATTTCTGACATGGGGGATATATTTACTGGTGTATGCATGGTATCCGAATAATTTTTCCGCAATAGTAGCTGCGTCCTGTTTTGTTGCAGGATATGCATTTATTATGTCGAGAATCGATCATGCGCCGTCCACGGTCTTCCTGACCGCATCGGTCTTTCCGTTGATGCCGGGAGCAAGGCTGTATTATCTGATGTATGGTGTAGTCAGCAGAAATTTTTCAATGGCAGCAGAGCATGCACGGGTATTGCTCGAAACGTGTCTTGGTATTGCATTTGGATTTATTATTGTAGATGTGATTTCAAGAAGTATCATGCGGGCGCAGGGAAAAGAATATCACATGGGGAAAAAGTCTACAGTTATTAAAAAAGATGAAAAATAAAGACTGTGTTACGAGCATCCGGATGATGCAGGTGAATTTTTCGGATTGACAATTTTCCATCCTTATAATATAGTAAGAGACAAAGAGAAGATCTGATGACTGACGGATAATGTGGAGTACCACAGGGAAATCAGATACTTGGTAGAAGCCGACCGTCTGGGCAGCATTTATCCTAAATAGGATGAGTGTTGTCCTTTTTTTACAACACCGGATACAGAAGAACCGGTAGTGTTGTATGAAAAGGACCGGGAATTCAGAAAGACAACATACGATCAGGAGGAAATGAATGATGAAAACAGATATTGAGATCGCACAGGAATGTATGATGGAGCCTATCACAAAGGTGGCAGAAAAAGCAGGAATTCCAGAAGAATATCTGGAACAGTATGGAAAGTATAAAGCAAAGATTGATTATAATTTTTTAAAGAAATCAGATAAAGAAGACGGGAAGCTGATTCTTGTGACCGCAATCAATCCAACACCGGCAGGAGAGGGTAAGACAACTACCACGGTAGGTCTTGCAGATGCCCTGCAGAGAATGGGGAAAAAGCCTATGGTGGCACTTCGTGAGCCATCTCTTGGACCTGTATTCGGTATGAAGGGAGGAGCTGCGGGCGGAGGATACGCGCAGGTTGTTCCGATGGAAGATATCAACCTTCATTTTACGGGAGATTTTCATGCGATCGGAGCTGCGAATAACTTACTGGCAGCAATGATCGATAACCATATCTATCAGGGAAATGACCTGAATATTGATCCAAGAAAAATTGTATGGAAGAGATGTGTGGATATGAATGACCGTCAGCTCCGTTTCATCACAGACGGACTTGGCGGAAGGGTAAATGGTGTGCCGAGAGAAGACGGCTATGATATCACTGTTGCTTCTGAAATCATGGCAATCCTCTGCCTCTCGAAGGATATTGCAGACCTGAAAGAAAGACTCGGAAAGATTATTGTTGGTTATACTTATGGCAAGATCGCAGACCAAAAACCGGTAACAGCACATGACCTGCATGCAGAAGGTGCGATGTGCGCACTTCTGAAAGATGCTCTGAAACCAAACCTGGTACAGACACTGGAGCATACACCTGCAATCGTGCATGGCGGACCATTTGCCAATATCGCGCACGGATGCAACTCACTGACGGCGACCAGAATGGCAATGAAGCTTGCAGATTATGCGATCACAGAAGCAGGATTCGGAGAAGACTTAGGGGCAGAGAAATTCCTGGATATCAAATGCCGTATGGCAGGAATCAAACCGGATGCAGTCGTGATCGTAGCAACTGTAAGAGCTCTCAAGTATAACGGCGGCGTTGCAAAACCGGATCTGAATGAAGAAAATCTGGAAGCATTAGAAAATGGAATTCCGAACTTAATGAAACATGTGGATAATATTAAGAACGTATATGGACTTCCATGTGTTGTTGCGATCAATGCGTTCCCGACGGATACCAAAGCGGAACTGGATCTTGTAGAGGAGAAATGTAAAGAGGTCGGAGTAAACGTGGCACTTTCCGAAGTATGGGCAAAGGGCGGCGAAGGCGGTCTGAAGCTTGCAGAAGAAGTGGTACGTCTGTGTGAGGAACCAGGTGATTTCCACTATGCATATGAACTTGAAGGAACGATCGAAGATAAATTGGATCAGATCGTGCAGAAGATCTATGGCGGTAATAAAGCAGTACTTACGGCAGCAGCCCAGAAGCAGGTAAAACAGCTGACGGATCTTGGATTCGGCAACGCACCGATCTGTATGGCGAAGACACAGTACAGTCTGACCGATGATCCGAAGAAACTTGGAGCACCGAAAGACTTTGACATTACAGTCCGCAACCTGAAAGTCTCTGCGGGGGCAGGATTCATTGTAGCCCTGACAGGAGACATCATGACGATGCCTGGTCTTCCGAAGGTTCCGGCAGCAGAAAGAATTGACGTGGATGATGAAGGAAGGATCACAGGATTATTCTAAGTGTAGATAAAGTTAACAGTAAAATCCGGCGGCTTTTGTGAGGCCTGCCGGATTTTTTGACATTTTTTGACATAAGATTTACAGGATTTTGAAAAACAGCAGGAGAATATGTGCTAGAATTTCAAGTTAGTGTTATAATGCAAGGAGTAAAAAACGGCAAGCAGGCATGGCTGCCCGGCTGTGATTTGAAAAGGAGGAATGCTTATGCGTCAATGCCCGAATTGCAAGTCTGACAATCCAGATGATGCCCGTTTCTGCAATTATTGTGGAATGCGTCTTCCCGAATCAAAAGAGGAAACATTATATAATGATCTGGAAGGACTGGAAAAAGCCCGGAAGGTAGAATTTTCCGATCAGGAGATAGCAGAGGAATCGGAGAAAGTAATTGATGAAGCGAAGAAATTATTCGAACCAGAGTGGAGCGAAGAACCGGAAGAAAATGATAGTCTGAAAAAGCAGCTCACGATTCCGGAGAATCTGGATCATATGATTGAAGAAGTGACGCGGGAAGAACTGGAACAGGAACTTCACAGGAAGATCAAGCTGAGAGAACAGGATCTGAAAGAGAATGAAACTCCGGAAGAAGAACCGGTTGAAGAACCGACCAGAATGATCGGAGAGGACAGCAAAGAAGAGGCAGATGAGCCGACACGTATGTTCACGGGGGATATCGGAGATTTCATCAAGAAGAAAAAGGACTATGAAGATGTTCCGGAAGAAGATGCATATGAAGAGATTCTTCAGTCCTGGGAGAGAAAGCGGAAAGAAAAGAAGATAAAACGGGAAAAAGAAGGAAAAGATCCGAGCCGTGTGCCGCAATTTATCCGGGATAAACGTTCCTGGTCAGATATGACAACCGGACAGAAGAAAGCAGTGAAAAGAATTGCAGCAGGGATCCTTATAGTTGCTGTATTCTGTATTATAGAAGTATATCACGGTCGCCCGGAGGCGGTGACAGAGCGCTATTGTAAGGCGTACATGCAGGAAAACTGGAAGAAGGCAGGCCGTCTGTCAGATCTTCCGAAAAACGGATATGTAACGCAGGATGAATATTTAAGCTATATGAAGAAAAATGCAGTTACTGGGATTTCCGGTTATGAAATAAAAGAGACAAAGGAAAATCGTCAGACAGAGGTAGAATCCGGCGGAAAGCAGCGTGCATTTACCGTTGCATATAAGACAGAAGATAACAAAGAAAAGACGAAGATGCTTATTGTTCAAAAACAGAAAAAACGAAACCTTCTTTTTTTTACTGATTGGAAAGTATCATCAGACGAGATAGTAGCAAATGACTTTAATCTCTATCTTCCGGCAGGTTCAAAAGCCTGGATCGATGATATAAAACTGACGGAGGATTCTAAGCTGAAAGATGACTCTGACAATCTGGAACAATACAAAGTGTCATTGATTGAAGGGGAACATAAGATCAAGGTAAAAGTTCCGTGCTTCCGGATGTACCGGTCCGGGTTCCGGGCGTCAGATAAAGGAAATGCGACGATTTCCAAGATGAAGATGTCGGAAAATGGGAAAAAGAAATTTAACAGAAAGATGCAGGACATCCTGAACGCATATGTGAAAGCTGCGAAGGCAGGCAAATCCTTCTCAGAAGTATCGGAGTTGTTCGAGAAGGATTCTTCCTGCAAAAAAGAGAACAAAGAATTCTATAATGATCTGAAGAAGCAGCTCGGTTCCGGAGACGGTTATATAACGAAAGAAGTAAAACTTGATAATTATGAAGGAAAATATGTGATCAGCGGTGTAACAGGAGTGGTCAGGGGAACGTTGTCCTATGATTATAAAGTTACTTTTAAAGAAGAAAATAAAAATGAGAGCCGGTCTGTGTCAGAAACAGGTGATGGCGTAGAAGATGCAGACGGAAGTTCGCAGATGAGCGCCGAATTTGTGTATCAGAGTGGAAGTTATCAGCTGCGTTCCGTTAATCCCGGAAATATCTGGTATAAGCAGCTGCAGTAGATTTATTCCCAAAAAGTTCTTTCAAAAAAATGCAAATAATATAGGAAAAAGCTTGCTTTTTAAGCCTGGATATGATACGATATTCGGGCGAATGGAAGTAGGCCTTTTTTTTTATGCCTAAAATCGGGCAGCATCGCAAGCTGCCACGAAACACGTTAACTAAGAATATAAAGCGAGGTGGAAGTTGTGCGTACAAGAATCACATTGGAGTGTACAGAATGCAAGCAGCGTAACTACAACATGACAAAGGATAAGAAATCTCATCCGGAACGTATGGAAACCAAGAAGTACTGCAGATTCTGTAAGAAACACACATTGCACAAAGAGACAAAATAATCGCCGCAAGAAGGAGTGAATGTCGATGAGTGGTAAGAAAACTCAGAAAGAAAGCTGGTTCAAAGGTCTGAACAGAGAGTTCAAGAAGATCGTATGGCCAGACAAGATGACAGTTGCAAAAGAGACGGCAGCGGTTGTTTCTGTATCCGTGGTCCTGGGAGCGATTATCGCAGTTGTAGATTTTTTCGCCCAGTACGGAGTAGATTTATTAATTAAATAACTCAAAACGGACAAGAAAGGTGAGATTATGTCAGAGGCAAAATGGTACGTAGTTCATACCTATTCAGGGTACGAGAACAAAGTAAAAGCCAACATTGATAAGACAATCGAGAACAGACATCTTGAGGATCAGATCCTTGAAGTAAGAGTACCGCTGGAAGACGTTGTTGAGATGAAGAACGGTGTCCAGAAAGTATCTCAGAAAAAGATGTTTCCAGGCTATGTGTTGATACACATGATTATGAACGATGATACATGGTACGTTGTTCGTAATACAAGAGGTGTGACAGGATTTGTCGGACCTGGATCTAAGCCGGTGCCGCTTACAGATGCGGAGATGGCTCCTCTGGGAATCCAGAGAGAGGAAGTAGTCATGGACTACGAGGAGGGCGACACAGTCCAGGTAATCGCTGGAGCATGGGCAGATACGGTTGGTGTAATCCAGTCTATTAACATGCAGAAGCAGAGCCTTACTATTAATGTTGAGCTCTTCGGCCGCGAGACCCCGGTTGAAATTGGTTTCGCAGAAGTTAAGAAAATGTAACAGTAAGTGGGAGGGGCATTGTATGTTCCCCGCCATCACCACAAGGAGGTAATTGAAATGGCAAAAAAAGTAGAAGGTTATATTAAATTACAGATCCCAGCCGGCAAAGCTACTCCGGCACCACCGGTTGGACCTGCTCTTGGTCAGCACGGTGTAAACATCGTTGAATTTACAAAACAGTTCAACGCTAAGACTGCAGATCAGGGAGATATGATCATCCCTGTAGTTATCACAGTTTACAATGACAGAAGTTTCAGCTTCATCACAAAGACACCACCGGCAGCAGTTCTGATCAAAAAGGCCTGCAACATCAAATCTGGTTCAGGTGTACCTAACAAAACAAAAGTTGCTACAATCACAAAAGCTCAGGTTGAGGAAATCGCTAAGACAAAGATGCCAGACCTGAACGCTGCTACAATCGAGAGCGCTATGAGCATGGTAGAAGGTACATGCCGTTCTATGGGTGTAACTGTAACAGAATAATTGATGAAGATTAATGTGGGAGGGTTATCCCGACAATACCACTAGGAGGTTTATAGAATGAAAAGAGGAAAGAAATACGTTGAAGCTGCGAAAACAATCGACAGAGGAACACTCTACGATGTAGCAGACGCAGTATCATTAGTTAAAAAGACTGCAACAGCAAAATTCGATGAGACAATTGAAGCTCATATCAGAACTGGATGTGACGGACGTCACGCTGACCAGCAGATTCGTGGAGCAGTTGTTCTGCCACACGGAACTGGTAAAAAGGTTCGTATTCTTGTATTTGCGAAAGATGCCAAAGCTGAAGAAGCTAAAGCAGCCGGAGCAGATTTCGTAGGTGGAGAAGAACTTATTCCTAAGATCCAGAATGAAAACTGGTTTGAATTCGATGTAGTAGTAGCTACACCAGACATGATGGGTGTTGTTGGACGTCTCGGACGTGTACTTGGACCTAAGGGATTAATGCCGAATCCGAAGGCTGGTACAGTAACAATGGACGTTACAAAAGCTATCCAGGAAATCAAAGCTGGTAAGATCGAGTACAGACTTGATAAGACAAACATTATCCATGTGCCAGTAGGTAAAGCAAGCTTTACTGAAGAACAGCTTACAGACAACTTCCAGACGCTTATTGATGCGATTAACAAAGTAAGACCTGCAGCAGTTAAGGGACAGTACCTTAAGAGCGTAACACTTACTTCAACAATGGGACCTGGTGTAAAAATCAACCCAATGAAGCTTGTTTAATCCGCAAGATAATAACGAATATAAGAGCCCTGTGTATGAGTGGAAACTTATACACAGGGCTTTTTGTATAATAAGCAACTACATTCCCTGTTATACAAAAAGCCTCCGGCAGAATACACATTTGCGCGAAGAAGCAGGATGTTGCAAGCGACTGCGCTCAGCGCGAGAATATGCCAGGGCACATTTTTGTTTTACCAATGTATGTAAGAGAAGCTGCCGGTGGCAGATCCTGTGTATCGTTACACGAATAGGATATATGACAAAAGATTCCTTAGTAAAAAGGTAGGAATAATAAAAAAATAGTTGACAAATGAGAGAAAAACAACTATAGTGTAGTAAAGTAGTAAAACCGATGAACAAGAGGAGTAAGTAAAGATATTTGTTCCCAGAGAGCTGCAGGTGGTGGGATTGCAGTAATAAGAGTTTTTACCGAATGGACTTGTGAGGGCAGTTTGAAACCAGAAGATGGGAGTAGATGCTGACGGGATTCTCGCCCGTTATCAAAGAGATGTGTATGATAGTACATAAAAGAGTGGTCACAAGATATGACAAATTGGGTGGTACCGCAGAAGTGATAGAAATATATGTTTGAATTATATTTAGCTTTTGTCCCTTTAGAGGGGCAGAAGCTTTTTTTATGCCAAAGCATGCAAGAGAAGCTGCCAGTGGCAGGTTGTCTGTATATCTATGTATGCCAAAGCATGCATATTAGAATTCACTGCATGTCCATTCGCTCTTCCATACACAGGCAATTAAAACCAGAGACAGACAAAAGGAGGAACCATATTGATGTATCCAGATTGTAATGAAATCATGAAACTGGCACCGGAGTATCATATCATTCCGGTATGCAAAGAGATCTATGCAGATGTAATTACCCCGATCACACTTTTGAGAAAGATCGCAGCGGTAAGCAAAAGATACTATCTGCTGGAAAGTGTGGAAGGTGGAGAAAAATGGGGAAGATATTCATTCCTTGGATTTGATCCGATCATGCGTGTTACATGCAATTCCGATAAAGTAACGATTGAGACAGAAGAAAGAAAAGAAGTAAAAGAGACAAAGAAACCTCTTGAAGTAATCAGAGAGATCTTAAAAGAAATGAAGGCACCTAAGATCAAAGGTGTTCCGCCATTTGCGGGAGGATTTGTAGGATATTTTGCTTATTCCATGATCGGATATGCGGAACCTGTTTTGAATATTAAAAAAGGTGATTTTAATGATTATGATCTGATGCTTTTTGACAAGGTAATTGCTTACGATCATCTGACACAGAAGATCAGTGTGATCGTTAATATGAAGACTGATCACGTAATGGAAAATTACGGTAAGGCAACAGCAAAGATACAGGAAATGATCGGACTGATCAGAAATGGTGCAATACCGGAGATGCCGGTATCTGATACAAAAGTGGAATTTACCTGCAATGTAAGTAAAGAAGAGTACTGCAAGGTAGTAGAAAAGACAAAAGAATATATAGTGAACGGAGACATTTTCCAGGCAGTTATTTCCAGACAGTTTACAAGTCCATACGAAGGAAGCCTGATCAATCCATACCGTGTGCTTCGTACGACGAATCCATCACCGTATATGGTATATATGAACATCGACGGGGAAGAGATCATGAGTACCTCGCCTGAGACGCTGGTAAGATTAAAAGATGGCAGACTTACAACATTTCCTGTGGCAGGATCAAGACCTAGAGGAAAGACGGAAGCGGAAGATAAGGCATTGGAAGAAGAACTTCTTGCAGATGAAAAGGAACTGGCAGAACACAACATGCTGGTGGATCTTGGAAGAAATGACCTTGGTAAAATATCAGCCTTTGGTTCTGTGGAAGTAACCGAATATATGATGATCCACAAATATTCAAAGATCATGCATATATGTTCACAGGTAGAAAGCAATATCGAGAAAGGCTGTGATGCACTCAGTGCTATAGAATCTGTGCTTCCTGCCGGAACATTATCCGGAGCACCTAAGATCCGGGCATGTGAGATCATCGAAGAACTGGAGACGGAGCAAAGAGGAATCTACGGAGGAGCTCTTGGATACATCGATTTTACCGGCAACATGGATACATGTATCGCAATCCGTATGGCAGTAAAGAAAGACGGTAAGGTGTATGTACAGGCCGGAGGAGGTATTGTAGCAGACAGCATTCCGGAAAATGAATACGAAGAATCTGCAAACAAAGCACTCGCGGTTATGAATGCGGTGAAAAATGCGAAGGAGGTACTGGCGTAATGGTATTACTGATTGATAATTATGATAGCTTTTCTTATAACCTGGTTCAGATGGCCGGAAGTATCAGACCGGATATAAAAGTAATACGAAATGATGCGATGACGGTGGAAGAGATTGAAAAGTTAAATCCAAGTCACATTATCCTTTCGCCGGGACCGGGATATCCAAAAGATGCAGGTGTATGTGAAGAAGTAGTAAAAAAACTTGCAGGTAAGATCCCAATCCTTGGTGTATGCCTCGGACATCAGGCAATCTGTGAAGTATATGGAGGCACGATCGCACATGCCAAAGAGCTGATGCACGGAAAACAGAGCGAAGTAGAATTAGATACGGAAAGCCAGATATTTTCCGGAATGAATAAAAAAATCAAAGCGGCCAGATATCATTCGCTGGCATTAAAAGGCGATACTCTTCCGGAAGAACTGAAGGTGATCGCACAGACAGAAGACGGAGAAGTGATGGCAGTAGAACATAATCTGTGTCCGGTATACGGAGTCCAGTTCCATCCGGAATCTATTCTGACACCGGAAGGCAGGAAGATACTTGAGAATTTCTTCAAAATAGAAATAAGATAGAAAATCGAGGATTTGAGAATAAAGATATTGCATTGATGAAGACAGAAACCGGAAAAACATCAATAAAGATAAAGGGATAAAGATATTAAAAAGAGTGACACAGATACAGGAGGCAGTAGAGCATGATAAGAGAAGCAATCGCAAAATTAATGAATAAAGAAGACCTCACATACGATGAAGCAATAGGTGTTATGGAAGAGATGATGGATGGAACCGCAACACAGGCACAGATGGGTGGATTCCTGACAGCACTTTCCATGCAGGGAGAGACAATAGAAGAAATCACAGCATTTGCAACCGTAATGAGAGAAAAAGGAGTAAAGATCACTCCGGAAAGAGAAGTCATCGATATCGTGGGAACCGGCGGGGATCAGGTTGGGACATTCAACATCTCGACAACATCCGCATTTGTCGTAGCAGCAGGTGGCGTGCCGGTTGCAAAACACGGCAACCGGAGCGTATCAAGCAAAAGCGGTGCGGCAGATGTTCTGGAAAAGCTTGGCATAAATGTAGCACTAAAAGCAGAAGAAAATGAAAAAGTATTAAAAGAAACGGGAATCTGCTTCTTCTTCGCACCAGTGTATCATTCTTCTATGAAATATGCAGCACCAGTCAGAAAAGAACTGGGAGTAAGAACGGTGTTCAATATCCTCGGACCTCTTTCAAACCCGGCTGCAGCAACAATGCAGCTTCTTGGTGTATATGATGAAAAACTCGCGGAACCGCTTGCGAAAGTATTAGCGAATCTGGGAGTAACAAGAGGTGTAGCGGTATGTGGTGCGGATGGACTGGATGAGATTACACTGACGGGAGCTACAAAGGTTTATGAGATCAGAAATGGAGAGATCACATCATACTCGATTACGCCGGAACAGTTTGGCTTAAAGAGCTGTCCTTTGGAAGAACTGATTGGGGGAACACCGGAAGAGAACGCGCAGATTACACTCGATATCCTGACAGGAAAGGAAACCGGAGCGAAAAGAGATGTGGTACTGATGAATGCCGGTATGAGTCTGTATCTTGGAATTGACGGAATCACACTGGAAGATGGAATCAAAAAGGCAAAAGAGCTGATCGAAAGCGGAAAAGCTTATGAAAAATATGAAGAATTTAAGCAGGCAACACAAAAAAACGGTGCAGGGCAGTAAGCTGTAAAATCCAGATCGACAGACAGCGTAGAAATAGATAAAAATGCATCAGTCAGAAGAAAATCAGAAAAATGGATGGGAGACAAGGATATGATATTGGATAAAATAGCAGCAGACACGAAGCTTCGGGTGAATAAAGCAAAACGGAAAATACCATTTTCGCAGATGAGAGCCATGGCATATGAAAAGGAAAAAAATACAGGATTCCCATTTGAAAAGATGTTAAAAGAGCCGGGGATGCATTATATCTGTGAGGTGAAAAAAGCCTCCCCATCCAAAGGCGTAATTGCAGAAGAGTTCCCGTATCTTGAGATTGCAAAAGAATACGAAGCAGCCGGAGCAGAAGCTATCTCGTGCTTAACAGAGCCAAAACATTTCCTCGGGAAAAACGAATATTTGCAGGAAATCGTAAAAGAAGTAACCATTCCGGTTCTGAGAAAGGACTTTACGGTCGATGAGTATATGATCTATGAAGCCAAGGTTCTGGGAGCTTCGGCGGTGCTTCTTATCTGTGCAATTCTCGACAGAGATACCATTGCCAGATATATAAAGATCTGCGATACACTTGGCTTGTCGGCACTTGTCGAAGTACATGATGAAATGGAGATGCAGGATGCGATTCAGGCCGGTGCAAGGGTGATTGGTGTTAATAACCGGAACCTGAAGGATTTTACAGTAGACATTGGAAATAGTTTAAGACTCCGGGGTCAGGCACCGGAAGACATTCTGTTTGTGGCTGAAAGCGGTATCAAGACAGCTGAAGACATCCAGGCATTGAAAAAAGCACATGTAAATGGAGTGCTGATCGGTGAGACACTGATGCGAAGCAGTGATAAAAAGAAATGCCTGCAGGAGCTGGACGCAGATGAAATATAAAAGAAGCACAAGCAATGTGTGGTGTGTACGCAGCGTTACTGGCTGTGAGGTGAACAAATGGTAATGATACATTTTCGAAAAGAGGATATAAAATGACAAGAGTTAAAATCTGTGGCTTGAAGAGGGTAGAAGATGTAGCGTATGTAAATGAATCGCTACCGGAATATGCAGGATTCGTATTTGCCGGAAGCAAGAGAAAAGTAACAGATGAACAGGCGGAAGCGCTCAGACGGATGCTGGATGAAAGAATTGTTCCGGTCGGTGTATTTGTCAATGAACCGGTGGAACACATTTTGAACCTGGTAGGAAAGAAAGTCATCCGTGTAGTCCAATTGCATGGTGATGAAGATGAGTCGTATATACAACGTCTGAGAGCAGGATTGGAAAGCAAACAAGGAACTTCTGGATATAAAGAAAATAATAAGATAAGCCGGGCTGATCCAGACAATGAAGGCCCCGGTGAAAAGAACGATGATATAGAATCTGTAAAAATAATAAAAGCAGTAAGAGTTCAAAATCAGGAACAGATATTAGAAGCAGAAAAATTATCATGCGATTATCTGCTTCTTGATACATGGCAGAAAGATGCATACGGCGGATGCGGAAAGCAGTTCGATAAATCCCTGATTCCGGAAGATATGTCAAAACCATATTTTCTGGCAGGCGGACTTGCGGCAGACAACATCCGGGAAAATATAGAGATCTGTCATCCATATGCGGTGGATGTAAGCAGCGCTGTGGAGACGGACGGAAAAAAAGATCAGAAAAAAATACAGGAATTCATAGAAAGGGTTAGAGAATATGAGTAAAGGAAGATTTGGAGAATACGGAGGTCAGTATGTTCCGGAAACACTGATGAACGCGGTAAATGAAGTAGAAGATGCATATAATTATTATAAAAATGATCCACAGTTTCAGGCAGAACTGGATGATCTTCTGAAAAATTATGCAGGAAGACCTTCTTTATTATATGAAGCAAAAAAGATGACAAAAGATCTGGGAGGAGCAAAGATCTACCTGAAACGTGAAGATCTGAACCATACAGGAGCACACAAGATCAACAATGTATTAGGACAGGTTCTTCTGGCTAAGAAGATGGGAAAGACACGTGTCATTGCAGAGACCGGTGCAGGTCAGCATGGTGTTGCAACTGCAACTGCAGCCGCTCTTATGGATATGGAATGTGAGATCTACATGGGAAAAGAAGACACAGACAGACAGGCGTTAAATGTATACCGTATGGAACTGCTCGGTGCGAAAGTACATCCTGTTACAACAGGAACCATGACTTTAAAAGATGCGGTTAACGAGACCATGCGTGAATGGGCTAATCGTATGGATGATACACTGTATGTATTAGGATCAGTCATGGGACCACATCCATTTCCAACTATTGTACGTGATTTCCAGAAGGTAATCAGTAAAGAGATTAAAGAACAGATGTTAGAAAAAGAAGGAAGACTTCCAGATGCAGTTATCGCTTGCGTAGGTGGTGGAAGTAATGCGATTGGTGCATTCTATGAATTTATTCCAGATAAAGAAGTAAGACTGATCGGATGTGAAGCAGCAGGTCTTGGGGTAGATACAGAAAAACATGCGGCAACCATCGCGAAAGGAACACAGGGGATCTTCCATGGTATGAAGTCGCTATTCTGTCAGAATGAATATGGACAGATCGCACCGGTGTATTCAATTTCAGCCGGACTGGATTATCCGGGAATCGGACCGGAACATGCAATGCTTGCAGAAACAGGACGTGCGGAATATGTACCGGTTACAGACGATGAAGCAGTGGATGCATTTGAATATTTATCAAAGACAGAAGGAATTATCCCGGCGGTGGAAAGCGCCCATGCGGTTGCCTATGCAAAGAAACTTGCACCGACACTTGGAAAAGACAAGATCATCGTGGTAAATATTTCGGGACGTGGAGATAAAGATGTGGCAGCGATTGCAAGATACAGAGGAGTTGAGATTTATGAATAAGATAAAAGACGCATTTAATAATAAGAAAGCATTTATTCCGTTTATCACAGGAGGAGATCCTTCGGTTGAGATTACAAAAGAGTTAATCCTGGCAATGCAGGAGGCAGGCGCAGATCTGATCGAGATCGGAATTCCATTTTCAGATCCGATCGCAGAAGGGCCGGTCATTCAGGAAGCAGATGAAAGAGCGCTGGCGGCAGGTTGTACAACCGATAAATTAATGGACATGGTTGAAAGTATCAAAGATCAGCTTAAAATCCCGGTGGTTTTCATGACATATATAAATCCAATCTTCGTCTATGGCACGGAGCGGTTCATGAAGCGTGCCGCAGAGTGTGGTATCTGTGGTGTGATCGTACCGGATGTCCCATATGAAGAAAAGGAAGATCTGGCGGGGGCATGTAAAAAGTATGATGTAGAGCTGGTATCGCTGATCGCACCGACTTCGCATGAGAGAATCCAGATGATTGCAAAAGAAGCAGAAGGCTTCCTGTACTGTGTATCATCTCTTGGAGTTACAGGGGTGCGCAAAGAAATTACAACGAACATCGGGGAAATGATTGACAAAGTAAGAGAAGTTACAGACATTCCTTGTGCAGTTGGATTCGGAATCTCCACACCGGAGCAGGCAAAAGAGATGGCGGCATTTTCGGATGGTGCAATTGTAGGATCGGCGATTGTAAGGATTGTAGCAGAGCATGGAACGGACTGTGTGCCATATGTAAAAGAGTATGTGAAGAAGATGAAAGCGGCTGTGGCGGAAGCGTAAAAGACAGAGATAAAGCAATAAAATAATTTTAAAAGCCTGTAATGAAGGACGGTGTGTAAAAGCCGGACAGACAGGTATGCTGGAAGTAAAAGGAAAAAGCAAGAAAAAATTGAAAAAAGGAAAAACCTCTTGACAATAACATATGTATATGATAATCTACCAAAGGACTGCCGAAGACAGTAGGTGCTTGAAAGAGCGTAAGAACACATTTTATGCGGACGCCTACCGAGGAAAGATCGATACTAAAGTATGACTTATCAACCTCTATGTCTTTGGATATAGAGGATTTTTTTTACATTTATATCTATCGGCGGTGTAAACTTACAAATCTACAAGGAGGTGCACCATTCGTGGCAAAAGTTGAATTAAAACAACCAGTTGTACAGGCTATTGCAGAGGACGTGAAAGACGCAACAAGCGTTGTCCTTGTTGACTACCGTGGACTGACTGTTGCAGAAGATACAGAGATGCGTAAACAGTTAAGAGAAGCAGGCGTTGTCTACAAAGTTTGTAAGAACACAATGATGAAGAGAGCTTTTGAAGGAACTGATTTCGCAGCATTAGATGAGCACTTAGAAGGACCAAGCGCTATTGCTATTTCTAAAGATGATGCAACAGCTCCAGCAAGAATCCTTTGCAAATTCGCAAAGAATGCAAAAGCCCTTGAATTAAAAGCAGGTGTGGTTGAAGGAACGTTATATGATGCAGACGCATTAAATGAACTTGCTAAAATTCCTTCAAGAGACGAGCTCATTTCCAAATTACTTGGAAGCTTACAGTCACCTATCACAAACCTGGCTCGCGTTCTCAATCAGATCGCAGAAAAAGGTGGAGCAGATGCTTGTGAAGCAGCTCCGGCAGCAGAGGAAGCTGCAGAGGCACCAGCAGCTGAATAAGCTGATGGCAGCATAATAATTTTATTTCAAAAAGAAAATAAGAAAAATGGAGGAAAATAAAATGGCAAAGTTAACAACAGAAGAATTTATTGAAGCTATCAAAGAGTTATCTGTATTAGAGTTAAATGATCTTGTAAAAGCTTGTGAAGAAGAATTTGGTGTATCCGCAGCAGCAGGTGTTGTAGTAGCAGCAGCTGGAGCAGAAGGTGGAGCAGCAGCAGAAGAGAAAGACGAGTTCGACGTAGAATTAGTATCTGCAGGAGCAGCTAAGGTTAAAGTTATCAAAGTTGTTCGTGAAGTAACAGGACTTGGACTGAAAGAAGCTAAAGCATTAGTTGACGAAGCTCCAAAGGTAATCAAAGAAGGCGCTTCTAAAGCTGAGGCTGAGGAAATCAAGACTAAACTTGAAGCAGAAGGTGCTGAAGTTAACCTTAAATAATTCAAGTTTGATTGAATTATCAGGGCATTCCGGTGACGGGGTGCCCTTTCGTATTATTTGGATGCTGGATGTAAGAAAGAGTTTTTGGACGCAGAGCTGCACAAAGGGCAGCTGGCAGTGCGGGCTGTGAAAAACACGAATGAAAAGCTTTTTCTTATGTCCAGCAATATTTTGGAAAAATAGTGGAAAATATTTATATATAAGCTTGACATACTTGACAAGCTTATGGTATAGTTAAAAATGCGCTATTGTGGAAAGTTATGCCATGATTTCGCAGAAAAACAACGAAATAGAGTTGTTTTTCGGAGACTCTGCAAGTTATATGGGTAATAAAACCCAGCCATAAAAATAAATGAGGAGTGAAACGTCAATATGGAGAAAAACAGAATTCGTCCTATTAAAAGTGGAAAAAGTTCACGAATGAGTTATGCCCGACAGAAAGAAGTTGTTCAGATGCCTAACTTGATCGAAGTTCAGACAGATTCTTACAAGTGGTTTCTGGATGAAGGGTTAAATGAAGTGTTCGATGACATTTCCCCAATTACAGATTACAGTGGAAAATTAAGCCTGGATTTCGTGGATTTTACTTTGTGTGAGAATGAAGTGAAATACACGATTGATGAGTGTAAAGAACGTGATGCAACATATGCTGCACCTCTGAAAGTCAAAGTAAGACTTCACAATAAAGAGACAGATGAGATCAATGAGCATGAGATCTTTATGGGAGATCTTCCACTGATGACAAGAACAGGTACCTTTGTGATCAATGGTGCGGAACGTGTAATTGTCAGCCAGTTAGTTCGTTCTCCTGGTATCTATTATGCCATTGCACATGATAAATTAGGTAAAAAACTGTATTCAGCTACCGTAATCCCGAACCGCGGTGCATGGCTGGAGTATGAGACGGATTCTAATGACGTTTTCTATGTACGTGTAGATAGAACAAGAAAGGTACCGATCACTGTGTTGATTCGTGCATTGGGAATCGGTACAAATCCAGAGATTATTGAACTCTTTGGAGAAGAGCCGAAGATCCTGGCAAGTTTTGAGAAAGATGCTGCAACGAATTATCAGGAAGGACTTCTGGAATTATATAAGAAGATCCGTCCGGGTGAACCTCTGGCAGTAGACAGTGCTGAAAGTCTGATCACAAGTATGTTCTTTGATCCGAGACGTTATGATCTTGCAAAAGTAGGACGTTACAAGTTCAATAAGAAGCTTGCGTTAAAGAACCGTATCAGTGGTCAGGTGCTGGCAGAAGATGTTGCAAGCCCAATGACAGGGGAAGTTCTGGCAGAAGCAGGAACCAAGATCACAAGAGAACTGGCTTCCGCAATCCAGAACAATGCAGTTCCATATGTATGGATCAGCGTAGAAGAGACAGAACGACCGATCAAGGTACTTTCAAATATGATGGTTGACCTTGATGCTGTTGTTGATGTGGATCCGGAAGAAGTAGGGGTTACAGAGCAGGTATATTATCCTGTGCTTGCTGGAATTCTGGAAGAGACAGCCGGAGACATTGATGAATTAAAGGATGCGATCAAGAGAGATATTCACGATCTGATTCCAAAGCATATCACAAAAGAAGATATCTTAGCTTCTATTAACTATAATATGCATCTGGAATATGGCATCGGAACAGATGATGATATCGACCACCTGGGTAACAGACGTATCCGTTCTGTAGGAGAACTGCTTCAGAATCAGTACAGAATCGGTCTTTCCCGTCTGGAAAGAGTGGTTCGTGAAAGAATGACAACACAGGATATGGAGGGCATTTCTCCACAATCCCTGATCAATATCAAACCTGTAACAGCAGCAGTGAAAGAATTCTTCGGATCTTCCCAGCTGTCACAGTTCATGGATCAGAACAATCCGCTTGGTGAGCTGACTCATAAGAGACGTCTTTCAGCGTTAGGACCTGGTGGTCTGTCAAGAGACCGTGCAGGATTCGAGGTACGAGATGTACACTATTCTCACTACGGAAGAATGTGTCCGGTAGAGACACCTGAAGGACCTAACATCGGTCTGATCAACTCTCTTGCAAGTTATGCAAGAATTAATGAGTATGGATTTATCGAGGCTCCATACCGTAAGATCAACCATGATGATCCGACTAACCCGGTAGTTACAGATGAAGTTGTATACATGACAGCGGATGAAGAAGATAATTATCATGTAGCACAGGCGAACGAGCAGTTAGATGAAGAAGGACATTTTGTACGTAAAAATGTATCTGGTCGTTACCGTGAAGAGACGCAGGAATATGAAAGAAGAATGTTCGATTATATGGACGTATCTCCTAAGATGGTATTCTCTGTGGCTACAGCTTTAATCCCATTCCTTCAGAATGATGATGCGAACCGTGCCCTGATGGGATCAAACATGCAGCGTCAGGCAGTACCGCTCCTGTTTACCGAGGCTCCGGCAGTAGGAACAGGTATGGAAGAAAAAGCTGCCGTTGACTCTGGTGTATGTGTGGTCGCTGAAGAAGGCGGTACAGTAGAACGTTCTACTTCTACAGAGATTACAGTTCGTCAGGATGACGGAAAACTGAAAAAATATAAATTAACAAAATTCCAGAGAAGTAACCAGAGCAACTGTTATAACCAGAGACCAATCGTCTTCAAAGGAGACAGAGTCGAAAAAGGCGAGGTTATTGCAGATGGACCATCTACATCTAATGGTGAACTTGGACTTGGAAAGAACCCGCTGATCGGATTCATGACATGGGAAGGTTACAACTACGAGGATGCTGTTCTGCTCAGTGAAAGACTGGTGCAGGATGATGTATATACTTCTATTCATATTGAAGAATATGAAGCAGAAGCACGTGATACAAAGCTTGGACCAGAAGAGATCACACGCGACATTCCAGGTGTTGGTGATGATGCACTGAAGAATCTGGATGAAAGAGGAATCATCCGTGTCGGAGCAGAAGTCCGTGCCGGAGATATCCTGGTAGGTAAGGTTACTCCTAAGGGAGAGACAGAGCTTACAGCTGAAGAAAGACTGCTTCGTGCGATCTTCGGTGAGAAAGCCCGTGAAGTAAGAGATACTTCTCTTAAAGTACCTCACGGAGAATATGGTATTGTAGTGGATGCAAAGGTATTTACAAGAGAGAATGGTGATGAGATGTCACCTGGAGTAAACCAGTCAGTCCGTATCTATATTGCACAGAAGAGAAAAATCTCTGTCGGTGACAAGATGGCCGGACGTCATGGTAACAAGGGTGTTGTTTCCCGTGTACTTCCGGTTGAAGACATGCCATTCCTGCCGAATGGACGTCCACTGGATATCGTGTTGAATCCACTGGGTGTACCATCACGTATGAACATCGGTCAGGTCCTGGAGATTCACCTGTCCCTGGCTGCAAAAGCACTTGGATTCAACATCGCAACTCCTGTATTTGACGGAGCGAACGAGATTGATATTATGGATACTCTTGATCTGGCAAATGATTATGTCAACTTAAGCTGGGAAGAGTTTGAAGCAAAACATAAAGAAGAACTTCTTCCGGAAGTACTGCAGTATCTGTCAGACAACAGAGAACACAGAAAACTCTGGAAAGGTGTTCCGCTTTCAAGAGATGGTAAGGTCCGCCTGCGTGACGGACGTACGGGTGAGTACTTCGACAGCCCGGTAACCATCGGACACATGCATTACCTGAAACTGCACCACCTGGTAGACGACAAGATCCATGCACGTTCTACAGGTCCTTACTCACTGGTTACACAGCAGCCATTAGGAGGAAAGGCTCAGTTCGGTGGACAGCGTTTCGGAGAAATGGAGGTATGGGCACTGGAGGCTTATGGTGCATCATACACACTGCAGGAAATCTTGACTGTGAAGTCAGATGATGTCATCGGACGTGTGAAGACTTACGAAGCAATCATCAAGGGTGAGAATATTCCTGAACCGGGAATTCCGGAATCCTTCAAGGTATTGCTCAAAGAGTTACAGTCACTCGGACTGGACGTACGTGTCTTACGTGATGACAATACAGAAGTGGAGATTATGGAGACTCCGATATGGGAGAGACAGATTTCCGTTCTCTGATCGAGGGAGACAGAAGATATCGTAATGATGATGACGAAGACTTTGGTAAACACGGATACAGCAAACAGGAATTCCAGGGTGAAGAGCTGGTTGATGTAGAAGAAGAACCAGAATCAGACGATGATTTCGATATGAATTTTGAAGAAAATGATGACTATGATTTCGGCGATTCATCTGATGATGAATAGGAAGGGGTCCAAAGTATGCCAGAAAATAATAAGGAACAAACTTATCAGCCAATGACTTTTGATGCGATCAAGATCGGTTTGGCATCACCTGAAAAGATTCTGGAATGGTCAAAAGGAGAAGTTACCAAACCAGAGACCATCAACTATAGAACTTTAAAACCTGAAAAAGACGGACTGTTCTGCGAAAAGATTTTCGGACCAAGCAAGGACTGGGAATGCCATTGTGGAAAGTACAAAAAGATCCGCTATAAAGGTGTGGTCTGCGACCGTTGTGGTGTTGAAGTAACAAAAGCAAGTGTACGTCGTGAGCGCATGGGCCATATCGCCCTTGCTGCTCCGGTATCGCACATCTGGTACTTCAAGGGAATTCCAAGCCGTATGGGACTGATTCTTGATCTGTCCCCGAGAACATTGGAAAAAGTACTGTATTTCGCTTCTTATATCGTACTGGATAAAGGTGAGTCAGATCTGATGTATAAACAGGTATTATCAGAGGCTGAATATCAGGAAGCAAGAGAAAAATGGGGAAGCACATTCCGTGTAGGAATGGGTGCAGAATCCATCAAAGAACTTCTTGAGAACATTGATCTTGAGAAAGAATATACAGAATTGACAGAAGGCTTGAAAGGTGCAACCGGACAGAAACGAGCAAGAATCGTAAAACGTCTGGAAGTAGTAGAAGCTTTCCGTGAGTCTGGAAACAAGCCAGAATGGATGATCATGACAAATATCCCGGTTATCCCACCGGATCTTCGTCCAATGGTACAGCTGGATGGCGGACGTTTTGCGACATCTGACCTGAATGATCTGTACAGAAGAATCATCAACAGAAATAACCGTCTGAGACGTCTTCTTGAATTAGGCGCACCGGACATTATTGTTAGAAATGAAAAGAGAATGCTTCAGGAAGCTGTAGATGCCCTGATTGACAATGGCCGCCGTGGACGTCCGGTAACAGGACCTGGTAACCGTGCACTGAAATCTCTTTCCGATATGCTGAAAGGTAAGTCCGGACGTTTCCGTCAGAACTTGCTTGGTAAGCGTGTTGACTATTCCGGACGTTCCGTTATCGTTGTAGGACCGGAACTTAAGATCTACCAGTGTGGTCTGCCGAAAGAAATGGCAATCGAGCTGTTCAAACCATTTGTTATGAAAGAACTGGTTCAGAACGGAACAGCACACAATATTAAAAATGCTAAGAAGATGGTAGAAAGACTTCAGCCGGAAGTATGGGATGTTCTGGAAGAAGTAATCAAAGAGCATCCGGTTATGCTGAACCGTGCCCCTACACTGCACAGACTTGGTATTCAGGCATTTGAACCGATTCTTGTAGAAGGTAAGGCTATCAAGCTTCATCCACTGGTTTGTACAGCGTTCAACGCCGATTTCGACGGAGACCAGATGGCTGTCCATCTTCCACTTTCCGTAGAAGCACAGGCAGAGTGCCGTTTCTTACTTCTGTCACCGAACAACTTACTGAAGCCGTCTGATGGTGGTCCGGTAGCCGTTCCTTCACAGGATATGGTACTTGGTATCTATTATCTGACTCAGGAGCGTCCTGGTGCCAAGGGAGAAGGCATGATCTTCAAGAGCTTCAACGAAGCACTTCTTGCTTATGAAAATGCTGCCGTAACACTTCATTCACGTGTAAAAGTACGTGTATCCAAGAAGATGGCAGATGGAACAGTGAAGACAGGAACGGTAGAATCTACAGTCGGACGTTTCATGTTTAATGAGATTATTCCACAGGATCTGGGATTTGTAGACCGTGACGTAGAAGGAAATGAATTGCTTCTGGAAGTTGATTTCCATGTGGGAAAGAAACAGCTGAAACAGATTCTTGAAAAAGTTATCAATACACATGGAGCTACTGCGACAGCAGAAGTACTCGACCATGTAAAGGCTATGGGTTATAAGCTTTCAACAAGAGCTGCCATGACCGTATCCATTTCTGACATGACGGTACCTCCGCAGAAACCGGAGATGATCAAAAATGCACAGGATACTGTAGATAAGATTACAAAGAACTTCAAACGTGGTCTCATTACAGAAGAAGAAAGATATAAAGAAGTTGTAGAGACATGGAAAGCAACTGACGATGCCCTTACAAAGGCGCTGCTTGACGGTCTTGATAAATATAACAACATTTTCATGATGGCAGATTCCGGAGCCCGTGGATCTGACAAACAGATCAAACAGCTTGCAGGTATGCGTGGTCTGATGGCCGATACAACAGGTCATACGATCGAGCTGCCAATTAAATCAAACTTCCGTGAAGGTCTTGATGTACTGGAATACTTCATGTCTGCACATGGAGCTCGAAAAGGTATGTCCGATACAGCTCTTCGTACAGCCGATTCAGGATATCTGACAAGACGTCTGGTAGACGTATCACAGGAACTGATCATTCACGAAGTAGACTGTGCAAAACCGGGAGCACCGATTCCTGGAATGTATGTAAAAGCATTCATGGATGGAAACGAAGTGATCGAAAGTCTTCAGGATCGTATCACAGGACGTTATATCTGTGAGAACATCGTAGATAAAGATGGTAACATCCTTGTAAAGGCAAATCACATGGTAACACCAAAACGTGCAGAGCTGATCTGTAAAAAGGGTGTTGACGAGAAGGGCGAGCCGCTGACACAGATTAAGATCCGTACAATCCTTACATGCCGTTCACATAGTGGTGTATGTGCAAAATGTTACGGATCCAACATGGCAACGGGTGAGCCGGTACAGGTTGGAGAAGCTGTCGGAATCATCGCCGCACAGTCAATCGGAGAACCTGGTACACAGCTTACTATGAGAACATTCCATAGTGGTGGTGTAGCCGGTGGAGATATCACACAGGGTCTTCCTCGTGTCGAGGAGCTTTTCGAGGCAAGAAAGCCTAAGGGACTTGCAATTATCACAGAAATCGCAGGAACTGCTAACTTAAATGACACGAAGAAGAAACGTGAGATCATTGTGACAAATAAAGAAACAGGTGAATCCAAAGCATATCTGATCCCTTATGGATCACGTATCAAGGTGGCTGACGGCGCAGAACTGGAAGCCGGTGATGAACTGACAGAAGGTAGTGTAAATCCACACGATATTCTGAGAATCAAAGGACTTCGTGCTGTACAGGATTACATGATCCAGGAAGTTCAGAGAGTATATCGTCTGCAGGGTGTAGAAATCAACGATAAGCATATCGAGGTTATCGTTCGTCAGATGCTGAAGAAGATACGTATCGAAGAGTCCGGAGACACAGAATTCCTCCCGGGAACAAATGTTGACAGACTTGAGTTTGAGGATGTAAATGAAGCTTTGGAAGCAGAAGGTAAAGAACCTGCAACAGGTGAGCAGATCATCATGGGTATTACAAAAGCTTCCCTTGCTACGAATTCATTCCTGTCTGCCGCTTCCTTCCAGGAGACAACAAAAGTCCTGACCGAAGCTGCTATTAAGGGTAAGGTTGATCCGCTGGTAGGTCTGAAAGAGAATGTTATCATTGGTAAACATATTCCTGCCGGAACAGGTATGAGAAAGTATCGTGACATCAAGTTGAACACAGAGATGGAAATGGAAGACGAACTGGATTTTGAGGACGATTTTGATTTTGAATTCAAAGATGCAGATGAGATGAATCAGGAGATTACTCTTGATGAAGGAACAGAAGATGCAGTAGAAGATATTGCAGAAGAAACAGTTGCTGTATCTGAAGATGAAGAATAAAATATAAGTCAAATAAAAAGAAAGTGTTCACACTGAAAAGTGTGGACATTTTCTTTTTTAGTGAAAAATAAGATGATATCGCTAATGTTTACTGTTATTTGTATATATAAATTGACTTTTATATTCAAAAAGTTTATAATAATTGTCAGTGAGAATCGGCGAAAATAGTAACAGATTCTGTCAACATTTTAAGAAAGGTTGGGGTTCTATTATGGATCAAGGTAAACTTACAAGAATATTAAAATCAATGGAGGAGCATGAGGTTCCGCAGATGATCGTTTCTGACCCGGTTGCGATCTTCTATCTGACAGGCAAGTGGATTTTTCCGGGAGAAAGACTTCTGGCATTGTATCTGAATGTGAACGGAAATCATAAAATGGTAATCAACAAATTATTTCCACAGGAATCAGATCTTGGCGTAGATATTATCTATTATGATGACATTGAAGACGGAGTAGAGATCTTAAGCAAGTATGTAGATAAAAGATAAAGACAATGGGAATTAGATAAAACATGGCCGTCAAAATTCCTTATTCGTCTGCAGGAGTTAGGCGGAGGAAGTAAATTTGTAAATGGATCTCCGATCATCGATTATATCCGTATGGTAAAAGATGAGAAAGAAAAAGATCTTATGAGAAAATCTTCTAAGTTAAATGATATTGCTATGGAAAAGATCATTCCATGGGTAGCAAAAGGATTAACTGAGAAAGAATTAAATGCAAAAATGCGTGAAATTTACAAAGAAATTGGATGTGAAGATGTATCGTTCGATCCAATTACAGCATACGGACATGGCGCTGCAGATCCACATCATGTAACAGATGATTCCAAAGGAAAACGCGGAGATTGTGTAATTCTTGATATCGGTGGATTTAAAGATAACTATGCATCGGATATGACAAGAACTGTATTTATCGGTGAAGTATCTGACCGTGCAAAAGAAATTTATGATATCGTAGTTGAAGCAAACAGAAGAGGTATCGAAGCTGCCAAACCGGGAAATAGAATGTGCGACGTTGACCTTGCTGCAAGAAATTACATCGAGGAAAAAGGATTTGGCGAGTATTTCACACACAGAACAGGACATTCTATCGGACTGGAAGATCACGAATTTGGTGATGTATCATCTGTTAATACTGACATCATCAAGGTTGGACAGTGCTTCTCAGTAGAGCCGGGAATCTATCTCCCGGATGAGAACATCGGTGTTCGTATCGAAGACCTTGTAATCATCACAGAAGATGGATGTGAAGTTCTGAATGACTTTACAAAAGACCTGATCGTTGTACCGGAAGAGTAAAATATCAGAATACATATTTCGCACAGAAATGGAGAAAATGCAGATGACAAGAGATCAGGCGTATGAAATCTTAACAAAATACATGAAAGGTGAGAATTATATTACACATTCTCTGGCAGTTGAGGCTATTATGAAGGGATTGGCCAAACGTCTTGCGCCGGACGAGGTGGAATATTGGGGAATTGCAGGATTGCTGCATGATCTGGATGAAGAGCAATGTGACTGGGAGCATGACTTAAGTGTACACGGACCGACATCGGTAGAAATCTTAAAAAAAGAAGGAATTGATGATCCTGTATTATTTGGAGCGATCTGTGCACATAATCCGAAAAGTGGCGTGAAAGCGAAAACAAAAATCCAATATGCACTTCTGGCGGCAGATCCAATGAGTGGTTTCTTAAAAGCGGTTGCGCAGATTTACCCGGATAAAAAGATTGCAAGTGTAAAAAGAAAGTCTGTTATAAAACGTTTTAATGAAGCACGATTTGCGAAAGGTGCCAATCGTGATTACATGGAAAGTATTGAATTTACAGGGCTGATGTTGGAGGACCTGATTGATATCGGATTGGAAGAAATGTGTGCGATCTCTGATGAATTAGGATTATAACAAAATATAAAAATGGTGTTGTAAGAAAATATAGATCTTACAACACCATTTTTTAATATATCATTAATTATTCATAACGCTCATCGATGACACGTTTTGTCTTCTTTTCGCTTCGAGGTAATAATCCGATTTCAACAACTTTAACTAACGGTGTAAAGCCTATGCGGCTTTTGACGGTAGCTGCGATTCGTTTGGCAAGATCAAGGAAGTCAACCGTTCCATTTGTTTCAACATAGATTCGCATGGTGTCTTTTCCGTCAAGATGAGAAATGCGGATCTGATATTCACTGGATACTTCAGAAAATCCTTTTAAGATTTCTTCAATCTGAGCTGGGAACACATTTACACCCTTGATCTTCATCATATCATCGGTACGTCCCATAATAGTATCGAGCCGTGGGAATCTGCTTCCGCAAGGACATTCTCCCGGAATGATGCGGGAAAGATCATGTGTGCGGTAGCGGATAAGAGGTGCTCCTTCTTTGACCAGGGTGGTAATGACGATTTCTCCGAGTTCTCCGTCCGGAAGTACTTCACCGGTTACAGGGTCGATGATCTCAATGTAAATATAATCATCCCAGTAGTGCATACCACAGTCATGGGAACAGCTGATTCCGATTCCCGGTCCATAGATTTCCGTCAGGCCATAGATGTCATAGAGTTCAATTCCAAGTTCTTCCGTGATACGCCGGCGCATTTTTTCACCCCAGCGTTCAGAACCAATGATTCCTTTCTTCAGATGGATCTTGTCTTTGATTCCTCTTTTTTGGATTTCTTCTGCAAGAAGCAGGGCGTAAGAGGAAGTAGAACCGAGAACGGTTGTCTTCATATCAATCATCATCTGAAGCTGTTTGTCGGTGTTTCCGGGTCCCATAGGAATAACCATGCTTCCTAATCTTTCGGCACCTGCCTGAAATCCGATTCCGGCAGTCCAGAGTCCGTATCCGGGTGTGATCTGAATACGGTCCAGATTTGTAAGACCGGCCAATTCATAGCAGCGTTGAAACATGATTGCCCAGTCGTCTACATCTTTCTGAGTATATGGAATGATGACCGGCAGTCCGGTGGTACCGGAAGAAGAGTGGATTCGGACAATCTTTTCTTCCGGTGCGGTCATCAGACCAAGAGGATAAGCATTTCTTAAATCATTTTTCTCAGAAAACGGAAGCTTTTGAAAATCTTCCGCTGACTGTATACTGGTAACACCGGCTTCTTCTAATTTCTTTCCATAGAAACTTTCCGCTTTCAGGAGCGCCTGTATCTGATTATTTACCTGTGCGATTTGTGTCTCTGTAATCTGCATATGTCGTGTTCCTGCCTTTCTTTGTTATATGTTATAGTTTAATGCCCGGAGATTCATTTCATGGAATTTCTCGGGAAGTGTATATTTCATAATGTCTTCAATTTCAGAGATTGTAAAGTCCAGTACTCCAGTCCGTATGGCTGCGCCAAGAAGCACCATGTTCAGTACTTTGGAAGAACCAATGTCTGCACATGCCTGATCTGCATTTACAAGAGTCAGATTAGGAACAGCCGCTTTTAGATATTCAAGCATCTGAGGTGCATCATAATCTGATCCGCTTAAGGTAGCAGTAACTGGTTTAACAGCTCGGGTGCTGACAACAATATGTCCGTGGCCTTTGAGATAGGGAAGCATACGGACTGTCTCACCTGGTTCGAAGCCGATGATCAGGTCGGCAGTTCCTGTTTCGATCATTGGCGAATAGAGATTATCACCCATACGAAGATGACTGAATACACTACCACCACGCTGAGCCATACCGATGGTCTCGGCACTCATGACAGGAATATCTTTACTCATAGCTGCTGCGGCAAGAAGTTTGGAAGCGAGGACGGTTCCCTGACCGCCGACGCCGCACAGGACAATGTTTTTTTGATTATTCATGTTTTTTACCTCCTATAATAGCAGCTGCAGGGCATACCTGACTGCATAATCCGCAGCCGGTACACATCGTATCATCAATGCAGACATTACCGTTGTCAAGTACAATGGCAGGGCATCCAAGTTCACGGATACATTTTTTACATCCGATACATTTTTCGGCATCTATATGAAGAGAAAACTCCGGCTTGGTGATGGCTATACATGGTGATTTGAATATAATAGCTTTTACACCTGTCTTATCAGCCATTTCCCGGACACATGCTACAGATGAGTTCAAATCCAGCGGATTTACAGTCTTAACATCTGTAACGCCGATTCCGCGGAGGACTTGTTCGATATTAATCTTTTGCACGATCTCCCCCATCACTGTGCGGCCGGTTCCAGGGTGTGGCTGATGTCCGGTCATGGCTGTGGTAGAGTTATCCAGAACGATCAGTATCATATTCGCCTGATTGTACACGGCATTGACAACACCTGTGATCGCAGAGGCGAAGAAGGTCGAGTCTCCGACAAACGCAAAGCATGTGGTGTCAGGTTCCACTTTTTCGATACCTTGTGCGATATTCAATCCGGCACCCATACACAGACAGGTATCAACCATATCGAGAGGAAGGGCATTTCCGAGCGTATAACATCCGATATCCCCGCAGAAAACGGTTTTCTTTCCTTTCATAGCTTTTTTTACGGCGTAGAAAGAAGCTCTGTGAGGACATCCGGCGCAAAGTACCGGCGGGCGGACCGGCAGTGCCGGCGGTTCCGGAAAATCAGTGGTGACAGGGGAGGTAAGACCAAGAAATGTGTTAATATAGGTAGTTATAGTGTCACGGGTGTTCTCTCCGGCACAGGCAGTATGACCACTGAGTTTTCCGTTAATTCTGGTTAGAAGATGATATTTTCCGCATATATAGATCAGCTCACGTTCGATGACCGGATCAAGTTCTTCCAGGCAGAGAACTTCATCAAGTCCAGAAAGGAAATCTACTGCTAATTTTTCCGGAAATGGATGAGGCGTGGCAATTTTTAAAGTCTTTACCATACCGGTCTTTTTTAATGTTTCCATCGTGTAGGTATAGCTGATCCCTCCGGTGGCGATTCCTTTTTTTGAATCCTTGAAAGCATCGCAGGATGGATGAATCGTATTTTTCTCATAAGAAGAAAAGATATCGGATAATTCCTGGTTACGTGCTTCGATTTTTTTGTGATTCATGAAAGATAATCTAGGAAAGATAACCCAGCGTTTGGAATCTTTGATAAAACCTTCCGGCTGGTGGTGGGTATATTCTGTCTCATCTTTTACCATGATAGACGCGTAGCCATGACAGACACGTGTGGTTGGACGTAAGAATACCGGAGTACCGTATTTTTCTGAATATTCAAAAGCTTCCTGGATCATCTCATAAGCTTCCTGTGCCGAAGATGGGTCAAAGCAAGGCAGCTTGGAAAATCTGGAAAAATGTCTGGTATCCTGCTCTGTCTGAGAAGAAATCGGACCCGGATCATCTGCTACGAGAATGACCATTCCGCCTTTGATTCCGACGTACTCGAGACTCATCAGCGGATCGGAAGCAACATTTAATCCGACCTGCTTCATGGTTACCATGGATCTTGCACCGGCATAAGAAGCTCCGGCAGCCAGTTCCATGGCCGCTTTTTCGTTCACGGACCATTCCACATACACATCATCCGGCCGGTGTTTTGCTATAGTTTCCAGAACTTCCGTAGAAGGGGTTCCGGGATAACCGGCTACGACATTAACTCCGGCAGCAACTGCACCGAGGGCAATTGCTGCATTTCCCATTAAAAATTCTTTATGCATAATCATATCACCTCTAATTGTACGAATTCGTTATTTAAATAGTATAATATGTCTGATAAAGAAATGCAATCTTTTGGTAATGTGATAAGTGGAATAAAGCAAGGGAAACGAAGAATGTCTTTTCGGGAATACAAGGATATGATAGAATAACACTACCAGATAGATTGTGACAGGTATCAGAAAATAAAAAGAGGTATACAATGATGAAGAAATATGATTATTTAGTAGTCGGGTCAGGATTATACGGGGCAGTGTTTGCCCGTGAAGCGAAAAAAGCGGGAAAATCAGTGCTAGTAATCGATAAACGTCCGAATATTGCGGGAAATGTATATACAGAGGATGTAGAAAAAATTCATGTACATAAGTATGGTGCACATATTTTTCATACAAATAATAAGAAAGTATGGAATTATATCACGCAGTTTGCGGAGTTTAACAGATTTACGAATTCACCGGTAGCGAATTATAAGGGTGAGTTATATTCACTTCCTTTTAATATGTATACATTTAACAAGATGTGGGGAGTGGTGACACCGGAAGAAGCAGAGGCGAAGATAGAAGAGCAGAGAAAGGAAATTACGGGAGAGCCAAAGAATCTGGAAGAACAGGCAGTTTCACTGGTTGGAAGAGATATCTATGAGAAATTGATCAAGGGTTATACAGAGAAGCAGTGGGGACGTGACTGCACAGAACTTCCGGCATTTATTATCAAGAGACTTCCGGTGCGTCTGACATTCGACAATAATTATTTCAATGCAATGTATCAGGGAATTCCTGTGGGAGGGTACACGAAGATGGTAGAGAATCTTCTGGATGGCATAGAGATCCGTCTGAACACAGAATATCTGGAGCATAAAGAGAAATTAGATGCGCTGGCAGAAAAAGTAGTTTATACAGGACCGATCGATGCTTATTTTGAATATAAACTCGGAACGTTGGAGTACCGTTCTGTAAGATTTGAGACGGAACTTTTAGACAAGCCGAATTTCCAGGGGAATGCAGCTGTAAACTATACAGACAGAGAGACCCCTTGGACACGTATCATCGAGCATAAGTGGTTTGAATTTGGAAAGGATTCAGAAGGAAATGATATTCCAAAGACTGTGATCAGCCGAGAATACAGCTCTGAATGGAAATTGGGTGACGAACCATATTATCCGGGTCAATGATGAAAAAAACTGGAGCATTGTACGCAGAAATGACAAAAAAATTAGCGGAAAAAAGAAAGAGAACGTGATCTTCAGGAGGCCGTCTAGGGGGAATATAAATATTAATGATATGGATGCTGTCATAGCATCAGCGTTAGAACTCTGTGAAAAGGAACTCGGAATTATAAACCGGGTAATAATTGAAAAAAGTATGCATAGAAGCAATTGTCTTTGCACATATGCATACTTTTTTGCCATTTTTGCTTGAACTTGAGTCTAATACCAACTATAATGGGGGCAGTTGCTTTGTGAAAGATAGACGATATATTATTTTAGGAGAATAGATATGGGAAGATATTTCGGAACAGATGGTTTCCGTGGCGAAGCCAATAATAACTTAACAGCAGATCATGCGTACAAGATCGGAAGATTTCTCGGATGGTACTATGGAGAAATAAAACGTCAGAATGGTGATGATACACCGGCACGTATTGTAATTGGAAAGGATACGAGACGTTCCAGCTACATGTTCGAATATACATTGGTAGGTGGACTTGTTGCATCGGGAGCAGATGCTTACCTGCTTCATGTTACAACAACACCATCTGTTGCTTATGTGGCAAGAACGGATGAATTTGATTGCGGGATCATGATCTCTGCAAGTCATAATCCGTATTATGACAACGGAATCAAACTGATCAACGGTAATGGCGAGAAGATGGATGAGGGAACGATCGCACTGGTAGAAGACTATCTGGATGGCAAACTGGAAGTATTTGGGGAAAAGTATGAGGAGATTCCATTTGCACATACATCTAAGATCGGACGTACGGTAGACTATGTATCAGGAAGAAATCGTTACATCGGATATCTGATTTCACTTGGACTTTATTCTTTCAAGGGTGTGAAAGTCGGACTGGATTGTGCGAACGGAAGTTCATGGAATCTGGCAAAGTCTGTATTTGATGCACTTGGAGCCAAGACATATGTGATCAATGCAGAGCCGGACGGAACGAATATCAATAACAATGCAGGATCTACGCACATCGGCGGCCTGCAGAAATTTGTTGCCGAGAATGGTCTGGATGTTGGATTTGCATATGACGGAGATGCTGACAGATGTCTCTGTGTAGATGAAAAAGGGAATCTGATAGATGGAGATGCGATTCTTTATATTTATGGAAAATATATGAAAGAACGTGGCAAACTGGAAAACAATACGGTTGTTACAACAGTTATGTCTAATTTTGGATTATACAAAGCATTCGATGAGGCAGGGATTGATTATGCAAAGACTGCAGTCGGAGACAAATATGTATACGAATATATGACAAACAATGGATGCATTCTCGGAGGGGAACAGTCCGGTCATATTATTTTCTCAAAATATGCTTCCACAGGAGACGGTATCCTTACCAGTCTTAAGATGATGGAAGTTATGATGGCAAGAAAGAAGAAAATGAGTGAACTCATGGAAGGGCTTCATATTTATCCACAGGTTCTGGAGAATGTACGTGTGACAGATAAGAAAGCAGCGCAGGACGATGCGGATGTACAGAGCGCGGTACGGGCAGTAACAGAAGCCCTTGGAGATACCGGACGCATCCTCGTGCGTGAATCCGGAACAGAACCACTTCTCAGAGTTATGGTAGAAGCAGAGACAGAAGAGATCTGTAAAAAAGTATGTAGATCAGGTTGTAGATGTAGTTAAGAAAAAAGGATATGTGATCGGCTAAAGCAGCGGACCTGAGGCAGAGATAAGATACATAAATACCAGAAATGGAATAGATTATATTAAGAATAATACAGGGAGAAAAATCGAATTATGTGTGGAATTGTAGGATTTACAGGTGAACACCAGGCAGCACCGATCCTGTTGGATGGTTTGTCAAAACTGGAATATCGTGGTTACGACTCGGCAGGAATTGCTGTACGTGACGGCAGTGCAGATGCAGAGATCATTAAGGCAAAAGGCAGACTGAAAGTTCTGGCTGAGAAGACGAATGATGGTGAATCCGTAAAAGGAACCTGCGGTATCGGTCATACAAGATGGGCAACACATGGAGAACCATCTGAGAATAATGCACATCCTCATGCAAGTGATGATGGAAATGTTGTGGCTGTTCATAATGGTATTATTGAAAACTATCAGGAATTAAAGGATAAACTTGTACGTAAAGGGTATACATTCTATTCTGAGACAGACACGGAAGTAGCAGTAAAACTGATCGATTATTATTATAAAAATATGAGGGGACTCCGGTAGATGCGATCAATCATGCGCTGGTACGGATCAGAGGCTCCTACGCACTGGCAATTATCTTCAGGGATTATCCGGAAGAAATCTATGTAGCAAGAAAGGACAGTCCGATGATCCTTGGAGTTGCGAACGGAGAATCCTATATTGGTTCCGATGTTCCTGCAATTCTGAAATATACGAGAGATGTATACTATATCGGTAACCAGGAGATGGCACGTGTCCGTAAAGGTGAGATTACATTCTATAACCTGGATGGAGAAGAGATTGAAAAAGAATTAAAGACGGTTGAATGGGACGCAGAGGCAGCAGAAAAATCAGGATATGAACATTTCATGATCAAGGAAATACATGAGCAGCCAAAGGCAGTTTCAGATACACTGAATTCTGTTATAAAAGACGGAATGATTGATCTTTCAGAGGTCGGACTTTCGGAAGAAGAGATCAAAGAGATCAGCCAGATTTATATCGTGGCATGTGGATCGGCATATCATGTCGGAGTGGCAGCACAGTATGTCATGGAAGATCTGGCAAGAATTCCGGTACGTGTAGAACTTGCATCAGAATTCCGCTATCGTAATCCGATTCTTGATCCGAAAGGACTGGTAGTCATTATCAGCCAGTCAGGAGAGACCGCAGACAGTCTGGCAGCACTTAGAGAATCAAAGAAACAGGGAGTAAAGACACTTGGTATCGTGAATGTAATCGGTTCTTCTATTGCCAGAGAGGCAGACAATGTATACTATACACTGGCAGGACCGGAGATTGCAGTTGCGACAACAAAAGCATACAGCACACAGTTGATCGCAGCTTATACACTTGCAATTCAGTTTGCAAAGATCAGAGGACAGATTACAGAAGAACAGTATGCCGGATATATTGAAGAACTTCAGAGCATTCCGGAGAAAATTCAAAGAATTATCGAGGATAAAGAGAGACTTCAGTGGTTTGCATCCAAACAGGTGAATGCGAAAGACATTTTCTTTATCGGTCGTGGAATTGATTATGCGATTTCCCTTGAGGGAAGCCTTAAGATGAAAGAAATCAGCTATATTCATTCGGAGGCATATGCAGCAGGAGAATTGAAGCACGGAACGATTTCCCTGATTGAAGAGGGTACACTGGTTATCGGAGTACTGACACAGCCGGAATTATATGAAAAGACACTGAGCAACATGGTAGAGTGTAAGAGCCGTGGCGCATATCTGATGGGACTTACAACATTTGGACATTATAATATTGAAGAAAACGCAGATTTTTCTGTATACATTCCAAAGACAGACCCTCATTTTGCAACCTCACTTGCAGTTATTCCGCTTCAGTTACTTGGATATTATGTATCAGTAGCAAAAGGTTTGGATGTAGATAAACCGAGAAACCTTGCAAAGAGTGTAACAGTAGAATAGAAATGAACAGGGTGGGATATGGCATGATAAACAGTCATGGTATATCCCTCTTTTTTGTGCTATACTGATTTTAACTGTAAAAAAGACAAATAAACAAAGGAGAAAGAGAATTATGAAAACAGCATTAGTCATCATGGCTGCAGGAATGGGTTCGCGTTTTGGCGGCGGAATTAAGCAACTGGAACCGGTAGGCCCAAATGGGGAGATTATTATGGATTATTCCATTCATGATGCAATAGAGGCCGGATTTAATAAAGTAGTATTCATCATTCGTAAGGATATCAGAGATGCATTTCATGATGCGATCGGAAAAAGAATTGAAGGAATTTGTAATGAACTGAACATAGAATTTGCTTATGCATATCAGGAGTTGGATGATCTTCCGAAAGGAATTGAAAAGCCGGCCAAGAGAAGCAAGCCGTGGGGAACAGGACAGGCGGTACTGGTATGTAAAGATATTATCAAAGAGCCGTTCGTAGTTATTAATGCAGATGACTATTATGGAAAAGAAGCATTTGTAAAGATTCATGAGTTCCTTGTGGAAAATTATACACCGGAAAAATCAAAAGAACTTTGCATGGCCGGATTCATTCTCGGCAATACTTTAAGTGATAATGGAACTGTTACAAGAGGAATTTGTGCAGTAGATGAGAATGATTATCTGACAGATGTCGTAGAAACTTATGAAATCAAAAAGACATCAGACGGAGCAGAATCTCAGGGAAATAGAATTGATGTAAATGCACATGTATCGATGAACATGTGGGGACTGACACCGGAGTTTGTAGGACTTCTGGAGGAAGGATTTGTAGAATTCTTTGAGAATATCAAAGGGGATGAAGCAAAAGAACTGAAAGGTGAATATTTGCTCCCGATCTATATTGATGAACTTCTGAAAAAGGGAAAAGTAAGTGTCAGACTTCTGGAGACACAGGACAAATGGTTTGGCGTAACTTATAAAGAAGACAAACCGGTTGTAGTAGAGTCGTTTGCAAAACTGATTGCAGACGGTGTATATCAGAAAGATCTGTTTGCAGATCTTAAGGCGTAATATCCGGGATATAACCGCAGGTATGATATCAAAAGCATGTGAATGAACAGGAAGAAAAAGACAGGAAAGAATATGACGGGAAACAGGAGAAAGAGAAATAAGGCCGGAATCATCTGGCTGTTTCTTATGCTGATCTGGCTGATGGTGATTTTTTCATTTTCAGCAAAAAAAGCAGATGAATCGACGGTAATGAGCCACTCCGTCGGAAAGTTGATTGGAAATATCGTGATTCCGGAGTACAGATCCTGGCCGGAAGATAAGCAGGAACAGTTTGCGGAAAAGATAGATTTTCCGGTACGCAAATGTGCGCATGCGTCGGAATACGCAGTCCTTGGTGTGTTGATGCTGGGGACTGCGTACTCTTTTGCGGAAGATCGGGGAAAAAAGAACAGATTATTATGCTGGTGTGCAGGTACGGCATACGCAGCAACAGATGAATTCCATCAACTATTCGTGCCCGGACGCAGCTGTCAGTTCAGGGATGTCTGTATTGACAGCGCAGGCATACTGACAGGTATCGTGCTGTTTAGCCTGATAAAGCATCAGATCGCGAAATATAATGAAAAGAAAAAAGTGGCAAAAAACGTGAAAAATCAAGGGAAATCCCTTGACAAGAATCATGATTCGTAATAAACTAAACAAGCGTGCATGGGAACGTTTTGTTTTGATGTACGACTATTCACAAGATGAATAAGCAACTTATTATAATCGTAGGAGGTGAAAGAAATGCCAACATTTAACCAGTTAGTAAAAAAATGGACGTCAGACATCTGTAAAGAAGTCTACAAGCACCAGCACTTCAGAAAGGATACAACTCTTTAAAGAAGAGAAGTACGAATACTTCTGCACCACAGAAGAGAGGTGTATGTACAGCTGTTAAGACAGCTACTCCTAAGAAGCCTAACTCAGCTCTTAGAAAGATCGCCAGAGTACGATCTGTCTAACGGAATCGAAGTAACAAGCTATATCCCAGGAGAAGGACATAACCTTCAGGAGCATAGCGTTGTTCTGATCCGTGGAGGAAGAGTAAAAGACCTTCCAGGTACAAGATATCATATCGTAAGAGGAACACTTGATACAGCAGGTGTTGCTAAGAGAAGACAGGCTCGTTCTAAATACGGTGCTAAGAGACCAAAAGATGCTAAGAAATAAATCTATTGCATAGACAACAGATAAGATTTCAAACCAATTAAAAATGTAATCACAAACAGAACTATGATTATGTAAGTTGCAAGGTATATATATGTATGCCCTATGCACTACACAGTATCATTAGAAAGACACATGTGAGTACCGATGAATTAAATTAAGATGTTTAAGGAGGGAAGGACCGTGCCACGTAAAGGACATACTCAGAAAAGAGACGTATTAGCGGATCCAGTATACAACAATAAAGTGGTAACCAAGCTTGTCAACAACATTATGCTTGATGGTAAGAAGGGTGTTGCACAGAAAATCGTATACGGAGCGTTTGAAAGAGTTGAAGCAAAAGCCGAAAAGCCAGCTATCGAAGTATTTGAAGAGGCTATGAATAACATCATGCCAGTACTTGAGGTAAAGGCTAGACGTATCGGAGGAGCTAACTACCAGGTACCGATCGAGGTTAGACCTGAGAGAAGACAGACTCTTGCACTTCGTTGGCTGACAGTATACTCTCGTGCTAGAGGAGAGAAAACAATGGAAGAAAGACTGGCTAACGAAATCCTGGATGCAGCAAACAATACAGGCGCATCTGTAAAGAAGAAAGAAGACATGCACAAGATGGCAGAAGCAAACAAAGCATTTGCTCATTATCGTTTCTAATTATAGGAGGAAAAAATCTTGGCTGGAAGAGAATATCCATTAGAGAGAACCAGAAATATCGGTATTATGGCGCATATCGATGCTGGTAAGACAACTCTTACCGAGCGTATCCTGTACTATACCGGTGTTAACTATAAGATTGGTGATACTCACGAAGGTACTGCTACCATGGACTGGATGGAACAGGAGCAGGAAAGAGGTATCACAATCACTTCTGCAGCTACAACATGCCACTGGACACTCGAAGAGTTCACAAAACCTAAAAAGGGAGCTCTTGAGCACCGTATCAATATCATTGATACTCCGGGACACGTTGACTTTACTGTAGAGGTTGAGCGTTCACTCCGTGTACTGGACGGCGCTGTCGGCGTCTTCTGTGCTAAGGGTGGTGTTGAGCCTCAGTCAGAAAACGTATGGCGTCAGGCTGACACATACAATGTACCAAGAATGGCATTCATCAATAAGATGGATATCCTGGGTGCTGATTTCTACAATGCAGTAGACCAGATTAAGACCAGACTTGGAAAGAACGCTATTTGTCTTCAGTTACCAATCGGTAAAGAAGATGACTTCAAGGGAATCATTGACCTGATGGAAATGAAAGCTTACATCTACAACGATGATAAGGGAGATGACATTTCTGTTACAGATATCCCGGAAGATATGGCAGATGATGCAGAACTTTACCATACAGAAATGGTAGAGAAGATCTGCGATCTTGATGATGATCTGATGATGCAGTATCTGGAAGGTGAAGAACCATCTGTTGAAGATATGAAGAAAGCACTCAGAAAAGCAACATGCGAGTGTACAGCAGTTCCTGTTTGCTGTGGTTCAGCTTACAGAAACAAAGGTGTACAGAAACTTCTTGATGCAATCCTTGAGTACATGCCTGCACCAACAGATATCCCGCCAATCGATGGTGTGGATGAGGATGGTAATGAGGTTGTAAGACATTCTTCAGATGAAGAGCCGTTCTCAGCACTTGCATTCAAGATTATGACAGACCCATTCGTAGGTAAACTGGCATACTTCAGAGTTTACTCTGGTACAATGAACTCAGGTTCTTATGTACTGAATGCTACAAAGAATAAAAAAGAGCGTGTTGGACGTATCCTTCAGATGCATGCCAACAAACGTGAAGAGCTTGATAAAGTATATTCAGGTGATATCGCAGCCGCTATTGGATTTAAATTCACTACAACAGGTGATACAATCTGTGACGAGCAGCATCCTGTAATTCTGGAATCAATGGAATTCCCAGAACCAGTTATCGAGCTTGCTATCGAGCCTAAGACAAAAGCTTCCCAGGGTAAACTTGGTGAATCTCTTGCAAAACTGGCTGAAGAAGACCCTACATTCCGTGCTCATACTGATCAGGAGACTGGACAGACAATCATCGCCGGAATGGGAGAACTTCATCTTGAAATTATCGTAGACAGACTTCTTCGTGAGTTCAAGGTAGAAGCTAATGTAGGTGCTCCTCAGGTTGCTTACAAAGAAGCATTTACAAAACCAGTTGATGTCGACAGCAAATATGCAAAACAGTCAGGTGGACGTGGACAGTACGGACACTGTAAAGTTAAATTCGAGCCAATGGATGTTAACGGTGAGGAAACATTCAAATTCGAATCTTCTGTAGTTGGTGGAGCTATTCCGAAGGAATACATCCCAGCTGTAGGTGAAGGTATCGAAGAGGCTATGCAGTCTGGTATCCTTGGAGGATTCCCGGTTGTTGGTCTTAAGGCTAACGTATATGACGGTTCTTACCATGAAGTCGATTCAAGTGAAATGGCTTTCCATATTGCAGGTTCTCTTGCATTTAAGGACGCTATGAAGAAGGCATCTCCGGTTCTTCTTGAGCCTATCATGAGAGTTGAAGTTACTATGCCGGAAGAGTACATGGGTGATGTTATTGGAGACATTAACTCACGTCGTGGACGTATCGAAGGTATGGATGACCTCGGTGGTGGAAAGATCGTTCGTGGATTCGTTCCATTGTCAGAAATGTTTGGATACTCTACAGACTTACGTTCTAGAACACAGGGACGTGGTAACTACTCAATGTTCTTCGAGAAATACGAGCCAGTACCGAAGTCTGTACAGGAGAAGATTTTATCCAGCAAAAATGACTAATTATTTATAAAATGCTTGAAAAAGTGCTACATTTGAAATATAATCAAATGTAGCCGAGCAAACGAACAATTTGTTAATATGCCATATGGCACTAAATTAAGGAGGATATTCAAAATGGCTAAAGCTAAATTTGAAAGAACAAAACCGCATTGTAATATCGGTACTATCGGTCACGTTGACCACGGTAAAACAACTCTTACAGCTGCTATCACAAAGACACTTGCAGCAAGAGTTGAAGGAAACGCTGCTGTAGATTTCGAAAATATCGACAAAGCTCCAGAAGAAAGAGAACGTGGAATCACAATCTCTACAGCTCACGTTGAGTATGAGACAGAGAAACGTCACTATGCACACGTTGACTGCCCAGGACATGCTGACTACGTAAAGAACATGATCACAGGAGCTGCTCAGATGGACGGAGCTATCCTTGTCGTAGCTGCTACTGATGGTGTTATGGCTCAGACAAGAGAGCACATCCTGCTTTCTCGTCAGGTAGGTGTTCCTTACATCGTTGTATTCATGAACAAATGTGATATGGTTGACGATGACGAACTTCTTGAATTAGTAGAAATGGAAATCCGTGAACTCCTTGACGAGTATGAATTCCCAGGAGATGATACTCCGATCATCCAGGGATCAGCTCTTAAAGCTCTTGAAGATCCGAACGCCGAGTTGCAGGCAATCTTCCGGCAGCATCATCAAACATATCACAAGTCCACTGTACACACTCATCATAAGAGGTACGTCCCAATAAATTATCTTTGGGAGTATCCAAAACCGGCAATTCTTTCACCAAAACGACAGGACCATAGCATTTAATCAACAACATGTGAAAATAAGCAATCAGGAAATCAGCCTGAGCCACATAGCTGTCTATGGTTGCCTGGTCGATGCGGGGGACAGACGTAATATTCTTCTTTAACAGATAACACTGGCGAATACCCAGGAACAAATCGTTCCAGTAACTGATGATTAAGTTTCCTGAGGTATACACACCTTCAGCAAACTTTACGTAAGACTCTTGAGTAAAAGGGCTTATTATTTCATCTCCACTGAAGTCCAGACAGGTCTGTACCATATTAATCTGCGGTATATATCCATAACATGAATACAGGAATCTTTCTGCTGCTTTAGGACCGGAGAAGGCATCCTTATCGCTTGCTTTCTCCGCCGGTACCACATCCAAGAAATCACAGGAAACCATTGTAAATCCTGCAAACAATGCTAAAAACAGATATTTTATTATTTTTTCATACTATGTAAATTTAATTATTGAAAGTCATTTGGAAACCAACATTAAAGACGCGTTGTGTCGGGTATTTCAAACCACTACCACCGCCTTGTTCCGGATCCCATAAATCAAACTTGGAGAATGTCAACAGGTTAGAACCGCTGATATAGAAACGCATTCTCTTAAATGTATACCCGAGCTCCATATTTTTCAGTTTCAAAAACGAACCGTCACGCATCCAATAATCGGAAGTACGGCCGGAGTTACCGGGATTCGTATTATTCAAACTTGTCTTACGGGTCAAACGCGGATATTTTGCATCCACATTCTGATTAGTCGGTGACCATCTGTCGTTTGCCACAAACTGCAACACATTACGCAGTGAATTGTCTCCGAAAGGATGGAATCCACTCATAAACAAAGAAGTTTTCGCTACTCCCTGGAAGAAGAAAGAGAAGTCCCAGTTCTTATATTTGAACGAAGGTCCGAAACCATATACGATTTCAGGAACAGTCGGATTTCCAATCCACGTCCAGTCGTCCACATCCACGATATCATCTCCATAACCATGCATATTTGAGACATTGAGATATTTAATATCACCGGCTCCCAATGTAGATCCCATTTGTTGATTGTAACGGTCTATTTCAGCCTCATCCAAGAACAATCCATTTGACAAATATCCCTGGCTCACATTAGCACTCTGACCCACTTTTGACTGAAAAGCATATTTAGGAGCTTCGTCATATTTAGTAATCTCATTGTGCGCATAAGTAAACGTTCCTTTAAAGTTCATATAGAAATCCTTGCTGAACGCCTTGTTGTAATCAATCGAAAGGTCGAGTCCCTGGTTTTTCATCTCGGCAAGATTACCGAACACATCAGTATTTCCGGTTCCCAAATATGTAGGAATAGTTCCTTTTTTTCCTGGAATATATCTCTACGGGTCTCACGGAAAATGTCAACAACAATGTTCAGGCTGTTCAATAATTGCAAGTCAATACCCAGATTGATCTTTTCTCCAACCTCCCAAGTGATGCTATTGTTTTCATAGCGGGTGTAAACAGGTCCGCTCAATCCATAATTTTGGTCGATACCGGTAGTAAATCCCTTGCCGGACAAGTTAATTGTAGGCATATAAATAAATCTTTCGACCACCGATCTGGTCATTACCGACCAATCCCCATGAACCACGCAACTTCATGCTGGTGATGACTTTACGCAAAGGTTCAAAGAAACTTTCTTCACTGATATTATATCCCAGTGCTATGGAAGGGAAAAATCCCCAGCGATGTCCTTTCGCGAAATTCTCCGAACCGTTATATCCCATATTGACTTCCGCCATATATTTTCCATCGTATGCATACGAAAGGCGGCCTGCAAGACCTTGTTTACGTTTAGGCAGAGAATTGATAAGATTGTTACCCGGTACATTATTCACGAGTTCATCCTGATTATAAAGCAACATGGCATTTACATCATGTCTTCCGAACGTACGGTTATAATCTACCATTGCTTCCAGATAAATCCGGCGGTCTCCTGCCGTCTCGTTAGTACTATTCAAGTCAGTCGACACTTCATTACCGACTCTGTTTGTAGTATAGCTATATGAACCATCTTCATTCTGTTCATACGATTCCAACAGATATTTATTCCAGCCGGCGCTATATTTATTAATAGACTTCGACCAGTTTTTGAACGTACCCAACGCTTTGAAACGAAGCCCTTTAGTCAGGAAATCCAATTTCTGTTCAAATTCAAGAGCGGCGATAACCGTACTTTCAAACGTATCATTATATCCCGTAGTCAACTGAGCAACCGGGTTACCCTGATAAGCCGTAATCAAACGGTCTGTAGTACCCCATTTCACGTGATTGGTTGTTCCGTCCGGTTCATAGAAAACAGGTGCTTCAACCGGGCTTGAATTCATTGCATCTGCAAAAATATCCATCTCCGAACGATCCAGTTGAGTGAAAAATTTCTGGTAAAAAGGATGTGAACTCAAACGTTGATCCATTGTTCCGGCAAAGCCGCCCATGGCTCCCTCATTAACCATAACATCACCTCCTTTAGTAAGCACCATATTGGTATAAATGACATATCCACTATTAATAAGCTTAAACTTATACCAGTCAGGAAGGCTACTCTCAAGAACCGGGATCTGCCACTCCGTAGTCTGTCGGGCAATTCTTGTCCTATTGGATACAGCATAGCTCACCAGAGAATTCATACTATTAAAATAATTATGATAGTATTTATTGTAGTCAGCCCCACAAGGCCAGTAGCTACCAATAGGAAGGGCTTCCGCATCAATCTGCAGTTCAGGAGCATACCATGCCAACATAAAACGAATTGTTTTCTTTTGACCTGCTTTCAACTGTGTCTTAACAGCCAGTGCAGAAGCAGAAGAAGTTTGAGATTGCTCCGTCAGTACATTTTTGGTTAGTGAAGAAGTGAATTCTCCATTATTTCTAAACTGCTCCCATGCTTCAGAATTCGAACGATAAGCTGGAAGATAAGATACATTCTTTTCTTCTTCCACTGCAATCACCACTTGATTCACATAGTTCTGAAAAGTCAATTTGCGAGGTTGCAAGCTATCTGCAGCATATTGTATCAACCCTTTCAGGCTTCCCATCTGATAAGGTTCTACATAGGTTTTAGCCTTCTCACGCAACGGCCAGTTTTCTCCATTATTTATATTAGCTCTACCTTCACTCAATAGCTGGCCATTGTCAAAACCTTCCAAGCTCTTCGGGTCATTAAACAATCCGATAAAATCTTCCCAGGAAAACGCTAATGCAGCTTCCATGTCCTCCTGAGCTATGAGATCAACCTCAAACCATACTACCGGCAAAGAGGAATCTTTCACATTGTGCGGCACCAATCCTGAATAGGCACGAATTACAGGGGTTACTTTCAAATTATTATCCGCATAACTTAATTCTGCTGTAGGAAATAATCCTTTATATTGAGTATGTTCTACTCCTTTCATTCCATACAAAACATGATTATCCCTAACCAGACGAACAGCTTCTTTTTCATTTCCCTTCCGTGTCCATAAAGAGAAGAATTGAATGCTCCGAACGTTTAATAGGAGTATGAATATTATTCATGACGGAAATCCCGGACGTCCCTGTTGATGTAATGGATCGTGATTCCAGCGGCCTCAGCGTTGACTCTGGCCTTCAGGACGGCCTCCCTCGCTGATATCCAGACCATAGAGGGGATCAGCATTTCCGGCCTTCACACGCTCCACCAGAAGAGTTCCCACGCCACAGAAGGGATCGAGAACCTGAGCCCCATCCACAAGCCAAGGTTTGGAAAGCTCCATGAGAAGGGCGGCCTGAACCGGTGCCATAGCTGCCGCATAGCTCTCCTTCCGATAAGAAAAACGGGTATCTTTCAGGGTAAAAAGCTTCATCAGCGGCACAAAGCTGCCATTCTTTCCTTCAATCAGGCGAAGCTCCACCTCATAATCCGAAGTGGAATTGACAAGCTCTCTTCCGGAAGCCTTCTCAAGAGCTGCGGAGAACATTTTCACCCAGGCAGTCTTTTTCTCCGGAGCCAGAGGGCTCTTAA